>Ga0307516_10000101_pt1 | contig 97301 bp, 143 predicted proteins | sample 19_EM_MG_FD_203310 | JGI IMG/M metagenome (GOLD analysis project Ga0307516, IMG submission 203310) | Populus trichocarpa ectomycorrhiza microbial communities from riparian zone in the Pacific Northwest, United States - 19_EM | ecosystem: Host-associated > Plants > Roots > Unclassified | place... | reverse complement strand
CCCCCCCAATTTCCGGGTCAACGATTTTTTTTTTTTTTTTTTTTTTTTTTTTGCAACTGGCTTGATCTTGCACACCTTCCTTTTTTTTTTTCCTTCACAACTATCTTTATTGTTTTTCTGCCCTTTACAGGGATAACGTTGGCTGTCATGATATGCACACGACCGTCAAGCATTTTATGTTCTCGTAATAGTATTTTGGACCGGACGACATTGTATTTCTATAGGGGAGAACACTATCAGATCTTCATTCATATATTGGTCCATGGATCGGACTTGTGACCTGTCATTGTAAGCGCCGAATCGGAGGTGAGATCGAAGAAGATGACAAGATAGGTTGAGGGCGAAGCGTAAACGAGTGATTTGGAAATAGACAACAATAAGGATACAAGTTGCTGCACATGTAATAAGGCTGCCGCCTTCGGCTCCAATAAACGCGACAAAAAAAAGAGGATATCGTGAATGCGTGCGATGGAACGAACGCTAAATTTGTTTCTTCCCTGGGAACCGGTCGTCGAATGCGAGATGGAGTGGAACGGGGGCAATTTTGAGGCCAGGCAGACGACTCTGGGGTGGGAGGGGTAGAGTATGCCACACGTTGAGCGAGTCGGACACGGGCGGAACGTGTGGGGCCTGGACGAGACAATCTGATCAGAAAAAAGAGGGCAGGGAACAAAAGGAGAAGAGAGGCTGACGAGATATTGCCGCTGCTGGATCTTGTCCCAATCGACATCTGATAGCCAAGGGTGCAGCATCACGTCAGAGGCACCGCCGTAACCCAGCCTTTCAGAGGCTTCCACGGTCAAGAGGCCGGAGATGAGGGACTTGAGGTTTTTGCCGATGCGGAGGGTGGGCGGCCAGTGGAGCTTGGCGCGGGCGACTTTCTTGAAGGTTGAAGATTGAGTGTGACCGTAAAAAGGCTGGGTGTGGTTGGAATCCATTGGTATAAAATGAAAGAGAGACGTACGAATTTTCGAGTGGTCATTTCGTACAAGACGCATCCAGCAGACCACCAATCGACGGCGAGGTATGCGTTTCCCTGGGGTTGAAAGAGTTCGGGGGCCATGTAGGTTGGTGTGCCGACCATGAGCCAGCCGTCTCTGTCGTCTTCTTTCGCTGCGGTGCCAAAATCGACGAGAGAGAGGTAGGCGTCAGCGCCGATGAGGATGTTTTCTGGCTTGATATCGCGGTGGACGATCTCGTGTTGTTGGAGGAAGGCGAGGGCGGTGACGATGTTGGCAAAGTAGAATGCGGAGGTGGCGGGGTGGAGGGGGGCGTGGGTCTGGATGAGGGAGCGAAGACTGCCGTAGGGGATGAACTCGAGGGCGAGATAGAGGTTGCGCCAGTCGTGGAAGGCGTCGACTATGCCGGTGACGAAGGAGTTCCAGGGGAGCTGTGAGAGGATGGAACGCTCGACGTTCTTCTTCTCGGGGTTGTGCTGGGTGGGAGTGAGGGTGAGTGGGAGGGGAGAAGGACAGACGGACCGCGTCGAGGGCACGGATGGTCTTTCGCTTGAAGACTTTGAGGGCAAAGAGAGAGCCTGGGAGGTCGAGTGGATGGGTATCACGGGTGGTGCGGACGAGCAGCACTTGGCCGTCCTGGCCACTGCCTGCGAGAATGAGGGATAGTCGTCGGGAAGGGGGGAAACGTACCGAGGGCTCTGATGCACTCGAGATCGCGGAGTCTCAGCGCGGGGGGTCTGGGGTCGACGGGTCTGGGTACGCTGGGATCAGGCTCGCACGAGAACTGTGGGGATTGTTGAGAAGAAGTGGGAGTTGTGGTGGTGACGTACCTCTGGCTTGCGGTAGTGGATCTTGCGGTGGTGGCCTTCATAGAGTCCCTCGAGGGTGTGTGGCATTGGATGAGAGTAGATCTGTCGTTGTTGTTGTTGTTGTTGTTGACCTGCAACCGCCATGTCACTGCTCTCCGACCGGCAGAGAGACGATCTGTCCGTCCACCCCGTCCTCGTCCACAGCCCTCATTGACCGTCCTGCAGGCACAAGTCGATGCTCGACTACCTCTACGCCAACAACTTCACCGACGCATACAACTCCCTCAAGGCCGACGCACGCACCGAGTACACCCCAGATCCAAAAGCAAAGTACGCCGGTCTCCTCGAAAAGAAGTGGACCAGCGTCATCCGCCTCCAGAAGAAGGTCCATCTCTCTCTCCTCCCAAAAACCCCATCCCTCACCCCCTCCCAGATCATGGATCTCGAAAATCGCAACGCCGCCCTCCAGGAAGAGCTCTCCCTCTCTCCCGCCAAACGCGCCGCCTCCCAATCCGACTGGGTACCCCGCGCACCCGCCGCACACGTCCTCACCGGCCACCGAGCACCCGTCACCCGCGTCGCCTTCCACCCCCAATACTCCATCGTCGCATCTGCAAGCGAGGACGCAACCGTCAAGATATGGGACTGGGAAACCGGCGAGTTTGAGCGCACCCTCAAGGGCCACACCAAGGCCGTCATGGACCTCGACTTTGACCACAGAGGTCACCTCCTCGGTACCGTTTTCCCTTTCCTCTCTCTACCAACCAACTTTTCTTTCCACCAGTCACTTGCTCCTCCGATCTCTTCATCAAAATATGGGACTCCCAAAACGAGTGGAAGAACACAAAGACCTTTCCTGGCCACGACCACTCCGTTTCCGCAGTCCGTTTCATGCCCGGAGATCAATTCATCGTCAGCGCAAGTCGCGATCGGACCATCCGCGTATTCAACGTTGCTTCAACGTCTGTCTCACATCCTCGTCCCTCCGTCCATCCTAACCCCTATTCAGACATCTCGTACGCACCATAGCAGGCCATTCAGAGTGGGTCCGGTGTGTCATCCCATCCGACGACGGCAAGATCCTCGCCAGCGGTTCAAAAGACCATGTGAGAACATCCCTTCTGTCTGCAACCTGTCATCCTTACCTCACCTAGACCGTCCGCATCTGGGACGCACTCACCGGAGAAGCAAAAATCGAGTTGAGGGATCACGAACACGATGTCGAGGTCGTTGCCTTTGCCCCACTTGCCGCCTACGCCGCCATACGGGAATTGGCAGGCATCCCCGTCAGCAATCCGTTTTTCTCATCTATCCCTTTTTGTGCTAATGTCATTCTTTCATCAGAACACCGATCGTTCAAAACGGCCCGGGATGTATCTAGCCTCCGGCGCAAGGGACAAAACCGTCAAACTCTGGGACACGTCCAGCGGTCAGATGCTACGGAACCTCGTAAGCCTCCTCCATCTCCCTCTCAACCTCTGAACACTCATATCGTCCAAGCCCGGCCACGACAACTGGATACGTGCCCTCGCATTCCACCCATCAGGAAAGTACCTGCTCTCCGCATCGGACGACAAGACCATCAGAGTATGGGAGCTTTCGACCGGTCGCTGCATCAAGACCGTCGACGCACACAATCACTTTGTCACCACCCTTGCCTGGGGAAGGCAGCCGGCCTCGGGCGGGGCTTCTGCTGCAACGAGCGCGAACGGCTCGAATGGCAGCGCGGCTACGGACCTGGAGAAGCTCGTCAACGTTGTCGCGACTGGGAGCGTCGATCAGACGGTCAAGATCTGGTTGCCGTGATTTGTTGACGGTTCATACTGCGCTACAGCGGGCCTGCGTCACTGTCCGATTGCTTTCAAACCTTGTGGCACTTTCCTCCCCGAGATGCCCCGGTAGTCTGGCTTCCTTCCATTCCCTTTTGTATGCTGCATCATTGTGGGTTTGCGTTCCGCCTTGAGCTCGAACATTGCTCATGTTGTCGTGTGTGCAGGCGTGGGTCGCTCTTGGAAGCGACACAGCGACATCCTAAGTAGATGGGTCCGAGTATGAGACCCATTCTCAACAATCGTTCTTCATTCACGATCTTTTTTCAACCCCATCTTTGGACTATTAGTTCCGTATACCCATATTACTCAATAATATAAGCCAATCTGTACCGTCTACCGTTGTGAGTACAGGGTGTGATTGGACCATCGATGCAGGTTCCTCGATCCAATAGGACGCAAGATTTATTGCCTCTGCAGCAACCGATGCGATCGAGACGGTGCACTTCAAACTTTTACATTTAACATTTTGTGTTATAGGCGTCAACCTTCTCATTCGACCCTACCCTCAATCTAGGACATTTTTGCCCAAGGCGTAACAGCCCATCAAGGTGTTCGATAGCAGCCTCATCTGATACAGCACGTTTATTCTCGCGCTCCTCAAGTATGGCGCCCAGACGCCTATCCACACCCGTCACGTAAACAACTTTGGCAATAGCAGCATGGAACGCGAGGTAAGCAGGATTAGGAAGTGGGAGCGTCACTGGATCGGGGGAGGTCAAGGTCACTTTAGTACCATCGTTGACTATGCACGAGACTTTGTCAAGTGGTGGTGCGGAATAACGAGGTTCGCCTCACGTACCCCAGCTGATGATATCGCCATCCACAATCCAAGTGTCAGGCCGATCCTTTGAATTTGTGATGACGGTTGTCAATTGTGACAGAACAGAACGGCAGACGACGCACTGGGATGGCTTCATGCCTAGGTCTCTAAACTCTACGTGCGCGCTCAAATCGAGGGTCATGATATTGGTCAACGAATCGATGTGTTCAGGGTTCAACTTGATCGGGTCGATGTTGGTGAAGGACTTGATGACCGACTGGATGGTGCACCTCCTAAACACCTGTGATTGTAAAACTTTGCAAGAAATTGACAGAGATTCAGTCACGTACTGTTTTGTGGGTGTCTGCACTCAGCAAGGTCAATGGGATGATATGAGCAGGCTGGGTGTATGCAAAAGCGCGGTTGCCAGGCGGGGGTTGACATTTTCCTTGCCTAAAGGATATGATACCCCACTACCGCGACATTACACAACGATAACCATCTCGGTGAAGGTCCTAACACAATATAGCATACAGTTAGCTATATGTAGAGCCGAGGCGAGTTGACTCTCACATATTCCTTCAGCTTTGCTTGATCCCTCTTGGCGACTGGCAGATCGGCGGTAACTTCTCGGAGTCGCGGAAGATGACACGAAGCCAGTGGTGTTCGCCCACCAGCCTTCACTATCGATCAGATATAAGTATATTGAGGGCAGTACTAAGCACTTGACCGTGACTAACGAGAAGCTTACTGGGTAGGAGTAGACCCTCTTGTCTAAAACTCCGCGAGCTGCTCGAAACCATCCGGTTCTGTCGATGCGGCGATAATGTCTCCAGCGATAACGGCCATGCCTTCTGTGGTCGGCGCATGTGTGAGGAAAGCATCCAGAAGGCGGAAAGTAGCGGTGTTTCTTGCAAAACCTTGGAGCTTGTCGTGTGCGGCCTTGACGGCTTCCATGTCCTCGCGACGTTGTAGACTGTACAAGGATTGTGAAACCTTTACATAGGATAGGATGACATGGGGGTTTTGTCGAGAGTGGCGAGGGAGCCGATTGACGGGCTCGTGACGGCCGTTGATGGGAACGGGTACGTAGATAAGGTAGCCGAACGTCGCAATCAAGTGAGATCGATGTCACGGCATGGTGCTGCTCATCTAGCCCATAATACAAATTTCCGTCTACACCATTTCTTGTTATGATGTGATTCCACTGTCGATGCAGGTTCCTCAATCCAAAAGGACGCGAGATTGACTGCATCTGCAGCAACCGATGCAACCCTCTCGATCGAGACGGTCCCAATGCCCTCACTTCAAAATTTAACATTTTAACATTTTGTGTTGTAAGCGTCAAACTTCTCATGCGAGTGTTTTTCTGCGCCACTCAACGCTCCAATTTTGGCAGCCCCTGGCTGTATACGTATGAGATAGTCATTACAGTGATTAATTTAAGGCTACGTGTACTTATTAGTAAACCGAAACGCGATTAATATACAGCGAAAGAAAAACGATCAACGATACCCGATATTAATGCCACGGCGGAGCGGGGGGGGGGGGCTGCCTTTCCCCGCCCCGACCCATAAAAGAAAGACACCGTCGTTAGGCCTGCCAAACAGTCACGGAAACCGGTCAATTGCAAGGGTACATCAGCCCACCGCCAGCACGCAAGGTCGGGTCTGAACCAGCACGGGGCAAGCTCGAGCTCGTCGGGCCCATACCGAGACCGCTCATCCCGTCATCCAGAGGCGGCATGTCTCCGCCTGGCGTACCCCCTGATGATCCGCCGCCACCACCCCCTCTGTTGCCTTGCGGCGGCGCCAAAATTTGAAAATAGTTGCCTCCTATATTCCCGCACCCACCGAGATCAGCCGGGCTATACCCACCGGTGGAAGGGCTGCTCAGCGAAAGCGAAAGAAAGTCAAAGGGCGAAGAAACGTCCGCAAACGTCGAGGACGATCCAGGGGCGCTGCCTGGATTCCCAGATTTGGACCGCGATCGGGGTTCGTCTTCGGAAGAGGAGGCCGGGGAGTAGCTGAGGTGGTTCTCGCCGGCCATGATCGCGTCTGGGGGTCTGTAAAGGGTGATTTGGATGATTGAGGAAAATGAATCCTGGGGAATGATGGAATGATGCTGCTTACACCCAGGGATAAACGTCCGGCGTACGTAGCGGCTGGGGCTGTTGGTCGTACGAGGACGACAGCGGGTGTTGCTGCGGCATGCCCTCGAACGACTGCATGGATCCCAAGAAATCGGGCGAGTGGCGTCCCAGCGCCGAAACATGCCCGTATGAACCAGCGCTCAGGTAGTCCCCGCCGTTCATGAGCGGAAGGGGGCTGTGCATACCATAGCTGATGTTTTTCTTCATGTTGTTGCCGGTGGACCCGATCAAAGTCGAATGACTGTGCACACGACGAACGTCGCGCCACGGAGAAGCAGCGAATTGTATCGAAGACGGCATCTGAAAATGCGACGAGGGAAAAGGGCCGTCCTCAAATGAGAAGGGAGACGCGGGAGCTGCACAGGTGTCGCGCCAGCTTTGGTAGGATGGGGCAGGGAGAGGGATCGACGTGGGTCCTTTCTTGGTGTGGTGCGAATTGAGATGCGTGCGGGGGATGGACGCCACTCGGCGCAAACCTGGATAGCCTCCCCTGCTCTCGTACCCTTGCGAAGGGCGAAAATGGTGCATTTGGTGGCTGGGGCGCTCGGACTTTGCCTGCGAGTGCGTGTGGGGGTTGTATGACGACGTATGCAAGTCAGACGAGGACACGGCGTTGCGAAGACGAGCCTTGGAGGGCCCACGTGCACGCGGCTCACGCGACGAGTATTGGCAGATCAGCCCACGGGACGTACATCTATGGCACACTGGACGGTCTCCGGAGCACTGCAATCATTCATTTAGTTTCATGCGACCTTCAGATGCACGGAAGGCGTACCTTGGTCTTGCGTTCACGACACTTGTCGCATGCTTGAACCGTGCGTTGCCGCTCGGACGCCCCGGACTGTGTTCGAGTATGAATAGCATGTATGTCGGGGTCGGTACCAGGGGTTCCCCTGTGCAGTTCAGCACCTCCAGAGAATGTAGAGGCACGCGAAGGAAAGGTAGGTTTGCCCGCCTCCTTGACATCAGTCCAATCAGGCATCGTCCACGGCGGGGTAGTATGAGGTTGGAGAGAACGTGGTCCTTCGTGGGAGCTTGTCCTAGAAAAAATTGGGAGCTGTGCTGTGGTCAAATTTAAAAAATTTGAGCGTGGGGGGATTGGAAATAAAAGGTTAAAAATACGAGGAAGGGTCTTCTTGGGCACTAATGGTAAACCAATTCTAAAGTCTTCAGCACCCCGAAATTACATTTGAGACAACTTTGATAGTCCGCGCTACGATCGAGAGCCAAACATGTATTTTCAAAAAACGATCGAACAAGAGATCTGCAGATTTACTATCGAAGGGTCAATAGCCACGCCAAGCCGAAGCATCTCAAATCTCACCAAAAGAGAAGGAGCACCTCATGGTTTGAATTCCTCATTGAATTCCCGCCCAATGAGCATGCGTCTTATCTCTTGGGTCCCAGCACCAACCGTGTAAAGTCGGGAGTCCCTCACGATACGGCCCATGGGGTAGTCTAATTTTTGGAAGTAAATAAAGGAACAGGAGAATATGATGGATCAAATTACCGTTTATATAACCATTACCTCCGAGGCATTGCATGGCCTCAAGCGCCACTTCGACAGCTCGTTCAGTGGAGTATAAGATAGCGCCGGCGCAATCCTGTAAACAAGGATGTCGTAGGAACTTCTCATACTGAACTCGGCTTACCTTTCGACTGATTTTGCCGCGGTCGCATGCTCTTGCCACTGCGTAAACGTAGGCGCGGCTGGCGTTGAGCTTGGTGTACATGTCAGAGACCTTGCCTGCCCTGTGTTATTACCTGGTGTTGCTGAGTGTGAAAAGGATATATTCACCCTGCATCAGCTGGAACGTTCCAATCGGGTTTCCAAACTGTTTCCTTTGGTGCACGTATGTCACTGCTTCATCAAAAGCTGCCTGCATCAAGCTGTATTACGAAAATGTCGGTAAGACTGGAATGTCGTATATGTGTCAAGAAACATACCCAAGGGGCCCGCCACTCAATACTAATCTTTCCAGGTCCAGCCCAGACATGAGAACAGCCGCACCCTTGTCCACTTGGCCAAGGACGTTCGCTAAGAGCATGTAAAGAAGCGTTGCTATAGAGTCATGCGGCGTATAAAGGGTTACCATCTGGGACTTTGCAATCTTCGAATACCAGTTCGCAGGTATCACTTCCTCTCATTCCAAATTTGTCCAATTTTGGGCTCGTCGAGAACCCTTCGAATCCACGTTCTATGATGAACGTCGTGATTCCCTTGGACCCCTTTTCCGGAGATGTCTTCGCATACACCACAAGGGTTGACGCAGTGGGACCATTAGTTATCCTATGTCACCGTCTGAAAAGTCCTATCACACTTCCAAAGCTTAAAGTGTGACCTACCAAAATTTGCTTCCATTCAGGTTCCAGCCCCCTGGCACCTTTTTGGCCTTCAAGCGCATACTAACGACATCGCTGCCGCTCCCAGATTCACTCATGGCCAGACTGCCGACCTTTGTTCCGTTGACAAGGTCGGGAAGGTACTTGTCCTTCTGCTCCTCGGTTCCATGTCGGTGGATTTGGTTAACACAAAGGTTTGAGTGAGCACCATAGGAGAGCGCGACGGAACCTGACGCGGCGGAAATGGCTTCCATGGCCAGCGTATGATGCAAGTATCCCAGGGAAAGTCCATTATATTTGGGAGAGACGGTGACCCCTAGTAGACCCATCGAGCCCAATTTCTCCCAGAGGTCCTAAGTGACCAAAGATTAATGATTGGATGAAAGAAGTGCCGTGGGTATTACTGAGGGGAACGTGTTCGTCTTATCGACCTCAGCGGCTCGAGGGGCGATTTCCTTCGCAGCAAAGTCCGTGACGACATTCCTGAACTACAAGAGTGATTATCTGTTAGGCGTTCGAGATGGTACGAGGGGGGGAAGTACTTCGGCCTCCTCTTCGGTCAGCCCAGCGACATCAACGTTATAGGTGGAAATAGTTCTCGCAGTTATGGGCCTAGCCAAGTTTCTCGTCACAGAAAGTCTGGTCAACGATTTCCAGGGGGCCATGAGAGGCGATTACAGAACGGCGTCGAATGGACATTTATTTCACGACTGTCACTCCGGGCTATTCGGACCTTTCCCGATACCTCCACGTGACGTCATTCCTTCCAGCTATCAATACATGTTTTGCGATTGTCTACAGAGAGGCTCGCTGTGACAATCTCCCGGTCTAGCTTCTCCCACTTCTTCAATCTATCCATACTCTTCGGGTCCAGGTCGATCACGGTTACCTGTTCCGGACTGCCTCTCTCAGGGAACGGGCCAGAAGCACCCAAGAGGTTCAGCCGAATCATCATCGAGCAGTCCTTAAACGTCGCGGACAGCAAAAAAGCAAGGAGGTAATAGCGGAGATTCTCCTTTCTTGGATTCGTGTGGTCCAGTTCGCCTGGCGACAGATATCGATCCAGGAACTCTGTCCATTCTGATTTCGTCGGCTCTGCCAACGCGATGGATGAACTGCCTCCCGTGGACTCGAACAAGGGGCCGGGTCCCTCAACAATGTACCACAGGTTAGACAAGCCTTCAATGTCCAGGACGTCGAGCGTTCCCTGGAGCTTGGAAAGAACCCGAAGGATTGGAGTTTCCATTAGTAGGGGAAGCAGGGCAGACGTGAATGCCTCCCGATAGTCTTCAGGTTGCGCTTCCATGCGGGTATCCTGCGAGAGGATTGACGACACCTGCGATCATAATAATTATCATGAAAGTCCTTTAAACTGACACGTCAGACTCACCTTGAGAGGTGAAACAAGATTTCCTTGGTTAAAAATCTTGAGATTATTGATAGTCCCATTGCTTGCGACCCAAGCATCCCAGAGGCTGTATATGGCATGCCGTACACGATGCTCTTCCCCAGAGAACAGGTCCAGGGGGCAATATCCGGGACAAGCCTTCTCCCCACTATTGATCCGCACTCGTGAATGGAGGCAGAACCTGCAAGTCTGGGCCTTGATAGCTCGCGTAGCTTCGGAAAGGTGTGTTGCAGATGGAAGAAAACCCCACTTTGGCTGACAGGAAGTTAATTTCAGCAAATAATCGTTGAAAAACGTTGGCAAACAGACCTTGATTTCTACAGCTAACCAGTTTCCGCCCACGAGATCTGTCGCAAGGACGGCCTTTGTACGTCCGAGGTCAATGTGATCCTTCTCCCTTCGACCGTCTGGACGATGCACGTCGTGAAGGGCAGCAAGACGATCGAGCCACGGATGGTCGACGCGTACAGAGGTCAAACGAGGCAGATGTTGGACTGGGATCAATCGTTCCATACATTGCTTCTGGAACTCGATCATGGGATCGTCGGGCTCGTCCTGCGCTTGCTCGATTACAGAGCGCGACGATTTCCTGAGACGCAGCACTGTGCCATCCAGCTGAGGGTCTGGGGGTCCATTGTAAGAGAAGACGATGGTAGCTCCGCCTTCTGAAACATAATTCCAGTGTTCGGGGAGAGATTGCGCAACTGAAGTGGTCATGTCCCACTGGATTGGTTCATTAAATTTTTGATTTCGTAAACATATCCGACAAATCCACCATAATTTCGCAAAGATGGGCCTTCACGGAACCGGCCGTCTGGGACGCCCTCTCGAGAGCAAAATCATGAGCTGAACGTTGAGCGAAACGATGTCGATGAAGGTCTGACTGCAATGTCGCGAAATAGTTTGCCAGATTGAGGGATCGAAATATGTATTGACGGGTTGATGCGGAGGAAGCCGGGAGTGTGCGAATTTTAGCTAGACGTGGCCGTATTTCTGTCGACATCCACTTGAGTACCTTCACCTCATCCCTACCATGCTTACATCCCGTGGCGCCGTCGCCCGCATCTCCAAGAGAACGTTCAACAGTGTGAAGAAGACGAACGCGTTCTTCTCCACTTCAACGCTCCTTACGAGGGCAGCCATCCCCACCAACCACCGGTCAAACTCGGTTCACTCTTCCCGCCCTTCGTCGTCTGCTCCTGGTCAGTTTTCTCCTCTCTTTTCTCTCGGAACACACCCCACTCATCGTCCTCTCTTTTGGATTTTTTTTTTACCTACAGCCGCCCGCACGTATGCGACAGAATCCCCCGCCGTCGTCGGAACTGTGAAAACCGTCATTGGTGCCGTCGTTGATGTCCAGTTCGAGACGGACAACCTTCCGCCCATTCTCAACGCCCTGGAGGTCCAAAACTTCAGCGGTGGACGTCTGGTCCTCGAGGTCGCTTCTCACTTGGGTGAGAACTCCGTTCGTACCATTGCCATGGATGGTACAGAAGGTCTCGTTCGTGGCACCAAGGTCATTGATACCGGCAACCCCATCATGGTCCCTGTCGGTACGGCGACCCTTGGTCGCATCATGAATGTCATCGGTGAACCCATTGACGAGCGTGGTCCCATCAAGGGCGTCAAGCTCTCACCGATCCACGCTGATCCTCCTCCATTCGTCGACCAATCCACGACAGCCGAGGTTTTGGAAACTGGCATCAAAGTCGTCGACCTCCTCGCTCCCTACGCTCGTGGTGGAAAGATTGGTCTCTTTGGTGGTGCCGGTGTCGGAAAGACCGTCTTGATTCAGGAACTCATTAACAACGTCGCCAAGGCCCATGGTGGTTTCTCCATCTTCTGCGGTAGGTCTGCCGCGGTTTCTCATCGTGTAGTAACACTGAACTCTGTTCACCAGGTGTTGGCGAGCGCACACGTGAGGGGAATGACTTGTACCACGAAATGATTGAGACTGGGGTCATCAACCTCGAGGGTGACTCCAAGGTCGCTCTGGTCTTCGGTCAGATGAATGAGCCCCCTGGTGCTCGCGCCCGTGTTGCCTTGACCGGTCTCACCATTGCCGAGTATTTCCGTGACGAGGAGGGACAGGATGTGTTGCTCTTCATTGACAACATCTTCCGTTTCACCCAGGCTGGTTCTGAAGTGTCTGCTCTTCTTGGTCGTATCCCTTCAGCTGTCGGTTACCAACCTACACTGTCAACAGATATGGGTGGCATGTAAGTGTTTTTATATTACAAACCCATGTCCGCTAGGGTTCTCATGCGATGTGGGGTAGGCAAGAGCGCATTACCACCACCAAAAAGGGTTCTATCACTTCAGTGCAGGCCGTCTACGTCCCCGCTGATGATTTGACTGATCCCGCCCCCGCCACCACCTTCGCCCACTTGGATGCCACGACTGTATTGTCTCGTGGAATTGCTGAGCTTGGTATCTATCCCGCTGTCGATCCTCTTGATTCCAAGTCACGTATGTTGGATCCCCGTATTGTACGTATTTGTCTTGGGCTCCGTTGACCATGTGACTGAGGTTTGAGGACCCTTTAGGTCGGCCAAGAACACTATGACGTGGCCACTGCTGTGCAAAAGATTCTCCAGGATTACAAGTCCCTTCAGGATATCATTGCTATTTTGGGTATGGACGAGTTGTCAGAGGAGGACAAACTCACAGTAAGTAATTTTCCCGTTTGCCGATATGGTGTTTAAACTGACCACTCTAGGTCGAGCGTGCGCGTAAGATCCAGCGTTTCATGTCGCAACCTTTCCAGGTCGCGCAGGTTTTCACCGGTTATGAGGGTAAACTTGTTCCCCTGAAGGACACTGTTCGATCCTTCAAGGAAATCCTCTCTGGCGCACACGACTCGCTTCCTGAATCTGCATTCTATATGGTGCGTGTTCCGTGGCGTTTGATGGCTCAGCTCTTGACTAAATTCTGCTTAGACTGGCACAATCGAGGACGTGAAGGCCAAGGCTGAGCAATTGGCAAAGGAGATGGGGAACTGATTCTTTCATAATCCTTTTGGTAGATTGCGTTCCGCGGATCCATATAAAATCGCAACCATGCAGCGTAGAGTCGAATAAAAGATGCCTTGTTTCTATATAGACCCGCAAGATGATACCACTATGTCACCATTTTTGTCGAGGTTAATGGGTAACTTCGCGGAAGCCGAGGTTCGCTAGTGTATATAAAGTTGTATACCCACGATGAGCGTCTGCACAGACGTGTAGTTACCGAGTTATATCAAATTTATAAACTCAATAGCAGACTTTGCTATCTTGCGCGATAAGCGTGGTGACTTGCAAGGTGCGACGTTGACCGTGATAGTCCTCTTTCCTTTTTGGAACAGAAATTACGTTCACTCGGATGTTGCTTTTCACGGCCATCCGAAGACCCCACTTTATATCCCAACCTTCCCTCCCATTTCCCCTCCCACCCAGCTTAGTCCTGCGCTCCAAGCTAGCAACAATGGCGACCACCACACCAGACTGGCGACGCGTCATGTCAGACGCCGTCCCTCCGTTTTCTGTCTTCACGAAGCCTCTTCAGCAGTCCGAACAGGATGATCGAGAGTACCGCATCATTCAGCTCGACAACGGCTTACAGGCCACTCTTGTCCACGACGCGAAAGCTGACAAGGCAGCTGCCAGCCTCGATGTCGCTGTTGGCCATTTATACGATCCAGTGAGACTCACTCTCTTATCCGGCATGTAACCAGGCTCAAACCAAGGCATTTATCCTAGCCTGATATGCCAGGTTTGGCTCACTTTTGTGAGCATTTGCTGTTCATGGTCAGTGATCAATTAACAGCAGCGTTCGATCTTGGCTGAATCCGCGTCCATTGTCAGGGAACGAAGCAATTTCCTCGGGAGAATGAATATTCAGAGGTATATCTCCCACTTCTGAGCTTATGTATATCTTATCTCTCCTACCAGTTTCTCTCGAAAAACAATGGCTCATCAAATGCCTACACATCGACTTCCAATACCAATTACTACTTCAACGTAGGAACGCATGGCTTACAAGGTGCCCTGGAACGTTTCTCTGCCTTTTTCCATTCTCCATTGTTTGCTCCATCCTGCACATCCCGCGAGCTCAATGCTGTCGACTCGGAGCACAAGAAGAATCATCAATCGGACATATGGCGTATATTCCAGCTAAACAAGCACCTCAGCAAGGAAGATCACGTTTGGCGTAAATTCGGCAGCGGAAACCGGGAGAGCTTGTCGAAAGCTGCCAAGGAGCTCAAGGCCCAAGGCCGATTGGCCGACAACCTCAGATCTCCTCCTCCCAGCCAGCAGCCTACGCCTCATTCATCTCGAATTGGATCTCCTGCACCATCTGTTGCTTCAAATACAAGTGAATCCGACGCTGATGGTGGCTCTGTCGGGCGCGAAACCCGCCGGAGATTGGTAGAATGGTGGGGTAAAGAATACTGCGCTAGCCGAATGCGCTTATGTATCGTCGGAAAAGGTATGGAATACGATGCGGTGTATCACATCTCTTTGCTCAAGTTCGTATTTGCAAACACAGAATCCTTAGATGAGCTCTCCCAACTCGCTTCCACTCTATTTTCCCCCATCACGAATCGCGGCCGAGACCCTCTCCCTCTGCTACCTGAGCATCCCTTTGGACCTAACGAGAAAGGGGTGATTAATTTAATAATCATATTCGTCATGTATCTGACGTCTTTTTTCCAGACTCTCGTCTCTGTCAAGACCATTATGGCTTTTCATGCACTGGAGATATCATTCCCATTGGATTATCAGCCCCCTTTCTGGAAACATAAACCTTCTCACTTCATCTGTCATTTTGTTGGACACGAGGGCCCTGGCTCACTGTTCTCTTACCTGAAAGATAAAGGTTGGGTTACTAGTTTGAGTGCCGGCCCTCAAAACCTTGCAAGAGGATTTGCTATGTTTAAAATTACAATGTATCTAACCAAGGAAGGATTTAGTACGTGGATCCTCCAGTCTCTCAAGTATGTTGGCTGATATCTTGCAAACCTAGACCATTACAAGGAAGCTATATTTGCCGCCTTTCAATACCTTGCGCTCTTGCGCACTTCAAAGTTCGATACTTTCCATCAAACAGAAGTGGCGAAAATCTCAGAGATTCGTTTTCGGTTTGCCGAAAAGAGGAGGCCGGATAACTACGCGACTTCGTTATCAGAGTACATGGCTTGGCCAATTCCGAGGGACCTGTTGCTGAGCGCTCCTCAAGTTATATGGGATTGGGACTCTCAGGAGGGAGAAGCAAAGGTCAAGGAATATCTGGATACTTTACGACTGACTGAGGGCAGGGTGGTGTTGATGGCTACGGCGGAAGAACATGCAAGATTGTTTCCCAACGCTACTTGGGAGAAGGAGCCTTGGTATGGGACTGAATACCGTGTCGAACGATTCGACGACGAGTTTATTGAACAGGTTATTTTGGATCTGTGCCCATGGGGAACTCACATCTGATTTTCATTCGTAGGCCGGCGCCTCAAATCAAATCACTAACTTGTTCTTGCCTGGACCTAACGAATTCATTCCAACAAACCTAGATGTCGATAAGAAAGTAGTCGCCGAGGTGAGTCTTTTTCCTCGATTTGTTGCAATCTTGTTCACACAACCCAGCCGCTCAAACGACCTCATCTCATTCGGGAGACACCTCTTTCTATTTTATGGCACAAGAAGGATGATCATTTCTTCGTTCCGAAGGCTCAAGTTGTGATCGATCTTCGAAGTCCAGTCGGAAATACATCTCCTCGTATCGCTGTGATGACCAAGTACGTCTGATAATGCTTTCATTCTTTTGGATATTGATGGACTGAGGCGATGTGAATTAACAGATTATATTCGGATATCGTCAACGATTCACTCTCTGAATACTCGTATGATGCCGACCTCGCGGGCTTGTCATACAAATTTGTTCCACATCCCAACGGAATGTTTGTCTCTATGAGTGGGTACAATGACAAAATGGCCGTCCTTGTCAAACATGTGCTTGAGAAAATCAAGGGTCTCGTTGTGGAGCCTGTGAGATTGGATGTGATGAAAGAACAGGCGGGTCGACTTCCAGCAAACGCTTACCCTTAGCTGATAATGCCGATTCATTCCGCAGGCCAAAAGAGACTGGAAGAACTTCTTCCTCGGGCAGTCTTATTCACTTTCGGACTACTTTGGTCGATATATCCTCTCCGCGCAACAATGGACACTAGAAGAGAAGTTGAAAGAACTAGATTGTGAGTGGATTGTTGATGATTTCAACTGCGTTAACAGTTACACGATAGCTATCAAACCTGAAGAAATACAGGTGCATATGAAAGAACTCTTATCGCAGGTCCATATGCGCATCTTGGTCACGGGAAATATATATAAGGATGTGCGTCAATGTCGTGGTTCTAACGAATACGTTTATCAAGATACTTCACAGGAAGCTATCAAAATAGCAAATATGGCGGAAGACGGCCTTGGTGTCTCTCCCTTATCGCCTATCGAATTGAACGATAGTGCATTGATACTTCCCGAAGGTATTTTAAATTACCTCGATAGATTCCGACTGCTTATCCTCGTGGATAAGCCTCGAATTACACGTGGACGTTACCCATTCCGAATCCGAATCAGGCCAACTCATCACTGACATATTACACCCACTATGGACCGATCACCGACCAACATCGTAAAGTTACGGCTGCTCTGCTCACCCAGATCCTCAGCGAGCCAGCTTTCAACGTTTTGAGGACCCAGGAGCAGCTCGGATATGTCGTTGCATGTTCAGGGTGGTTGTTGCCTGGTGCTAGCGAAAACGGACTGCGTATCGTCGTCCAAAGCGAGAAAAATCCGGGATATTTGGAGGATCGCGTAGAAGCATTCCTGGAGGGCATGAAGACTTTCTTGAAAGACATGACGGAAGAGGTATTCTCTGAGCAAAAGCACGGCTTGGAGAAGAAATGGTTGGAGGTCGATAAGAACTTGACTGATGAGACGTCGAGGTTCATGAACCACGTTAGCAGCGGGCACTGGGATTTCTTGAGGAGTGCGTTTTTCTGGGCTCCTGAATGGACAAAATGGTTGACTCGTCCTTCTAATAGATGAAAAGGACGCGCAACTGCTGCAGACCATAACAAAGGACGATGTTATGAAGCTATTCCTATCCAATGTCCATCCTTCATCGGCGACGAGATCGAAACTCTCCATCCACATGATCTCACAAAAACCTCGACAGAAAAAAGTCAGTGCCGCAGCCTCGACTGCCTTTGAAGCTTTGGTACGCGGATCGCAACTGGACGTTAGCGAGACGACATGGAAAGAATCCCTCGAGAACGACGAAACGCCCTCTGTGACGGATTTTACAAACTATTGGAAGCAGGTTTTTGCATCCAAGGACGGTGTTGATCATCTGCTGGATGCGATTCCGGGACTGGTAGAGAAATACCCTGTAGACGGAGAAGGCCAAGATCATCCACGCCCTGGAGTGACTTACATCTCGGATTTGAAAGAGTTCAGGGCGAGCTTGAAGAGGTCGGTAGATCCTGGGCCAATGGTGCAATGGGGCGACCTCCCTGTTTCGCGTTTCTGAAGAATGTACCTTGATCTAATCCATAATCTATGCGCGTATTCAAGCTTTCGGATTTCATTTTATATGAAAGAACGACTGATGACAGATGAAAGCAACTGGATTGTTCCATGGTCATTGGGGGACTGATGATATACCGAGAGTCTAAAGAACAAAGGAGGAAAACGATGATAGCGGTATCATAACGGACAATACGAATATTGCAATATGCAGTGGTGGGATATCGACATTCAATGCTGCTATTAGAGCAGAAGCGGCGGTGAAGATTTGCACGATGGGAAAGAAATCAGCAGAAAGAAAAGGATGAGGGTATTATTTTCTCCTAGAAGGTTCCTTCATTCTGGTCGTTCCATGCTGATGCTGAGGTGGTGGAACGAAGTCTTTCGGGCGGCGGAACAGCAGAACATGCGGCTCAGGTGCTATGCATAGCAGTCAATCGTCCTGAACTCTCCATAATGTTATCGGAGATGAAACTCACCGTGGACTTCATAGTGTTCCCAACCCAAGCTTTGTGTGATCCCAATTCCTCTCCATTCAGGTTCAGCGAGAAGGCGTAGCGTGCCGGAATCATCGTCGTTGAAGAAATGCTTTGGGATCATCTTCAGGAGCTGTTTGGGCAATATGACGTGTCTGTATTCGTAGTCGTCGTCGGAATAACGATCAGAGTAATGAATACTGGCAGATCATGTTGGGTTTGGCGACGACATGAGAAGAATGGCAGGCGTACCGTTCAATGTACTCCTCGAGCTTTTGGCTCGCTTCCTTTCCCATGACTGGGTTTGATGCCATAATTTCCCCGAAGAAACTTGAGTGGGCGTAAAGCGGGGGCTTAGTATAAAGTTTACTTAGTGGCCTTGGCTCCAGGTTATCGCCGGAAGCCGTGACTTCGTTTGGTCACGTGGGATAACGCGTCGTGTGCCATTACTGAAGTTGAGATTGGTTTGTCCTAACCACATCTGAACGATGGCTTTTGGCTATCACAGCAGGGGCGCCAACAGGTTTCACGGACAGGGATATCAAGATCTAGGAAATCCACGTCGTCCTAGCGACTTCCATGATGGTCACTTCGAAGACGACGGACTCGGTGCCGATTTCTCGGACGAGATAGGTGATTATATGCGCAATATATTGCTACATATGTCCTGTTTACTCCGGGCCCTTCAGAAGCGTATACATCTCCTGCGCCTGTCGGACGAGAGGGATATACCTCATATCCCCATAATACGCAGTTTGCACCCCACCCGTACGACGACATAGAACGTTACGATGACGATGAGTACACGGCACAATCGCACGACGAAAATTTGTATTATGCACCACACACAGAAACAACGAGTTTTCGAGAATCTGCCATTGCTGGTCCTTTTAGGACCGGGCCTTCAAACTATGGTCTGAATTTTCAATCGAGCAACCCCGATTCCTCCCTTCTGTTTGTGCTAATTAATTTCTAATAGGCGGCGAGAATTATGCCCACCAAGAAAAAAGGTTTATTCCACCCGAACGAAACCAAATGACATATCAGACAAACCCTCAACTCCACCACATATCTATGCCCCCGTTCCGTGAGATTGGCCATCCGAATCATCCTAGCCTCCCCTTGCAGTCGAAGCCAAGAAATGTCCATTCCATCAACTTACACCCGGTATCGAGTCTCCGTGCGTCATGAAATATCGCGCTAAACCTCGATGGCTGAACTCGCCTCAGCTGACATCTACCGAGGAATTTTTCGATTCGGAGTCTTCAATGCCGTTCAGTCGACATGTTTCGATGATGTGACTACGTTTCTTATCATTGCGATTCTTCCCGGTTAACACGCATCCAGATTATGCATTCAAACGAAAATATGGTATTTCAATCATCTTTCTCTTGGTCACATTTCGTCTTAATTTTGATGCTGGTGCCTGGTCAGATTATTAGCGGTATGAGCTCTTCGACACTGCCCCAATGGGACCTCATATTCGTCGTTAAGCCCCTACTGGAAGTGGAAAAACCGTCCTTTTTGAGCTCGCCATTATTCGGATGTTGACAACATCAAGGGACGAAGGACGAACCATACGCTGTGTGTACATGGCCCCCACAAAGGTGAGGAGGTCTTTTCCGTTTATGGGTTTATTTATACCTCTGTAGGCGCTGTGTTCGGAAAGATTTCGAGACTGGACGACGAAATTTGAGCCCCTAGGCATCAAATGCTTGTAGTCCTCTTCTTCCACGGCAGATACCACTCAACATCCTTGATATAGGTTGCGAGCTGACAGGGGATACTGTGCAATATGGCAAAAGTGCCTGGGGAGATGCAAAAAATGCCTCGATCATGTTAGCCCTTTCATTCTCATTCTTGAAGGTGACCCGAGCTGATGCATCGCCACAGAATAACGACGGTAATTTGGAAAGCGTTCCGATTTGAAGCATTTATTCTCAACTTAAACAGGGCGAAAAATGGGACAGCCTTACACGCAACTGGTCGGGATGACTCTGAAATACCCTGTTTTGTGTTTTATGTACGATTATCTAGGTACGATCACCATCAAGTACTCTCACAAATTCAAGTATTCCTAGTCGACGAGGTACGCTTGATTCGCGCATGATCAGAAGATGACTTACGCCAGTGGGATCTCAGGTTCATATTCTCAATGAGACACGCGGCAGTACTTTGGAGGTTGTTGTTTCTCGAATGAGGACTCGTGGTTTTTCCGTTCGATTCCTCCTCGTCTCCGCGACAGTCCCCAATATTGACGACATTGCATCGTGGATCGGGAGTTTCGGATCCCCATACAATCCCGCAAAGGTTTTCCAGGTAAGAATGATGAAATCGGCCTAGTCAAAGATACAAAAAAAAATTCCAACCAGTTCGGCGAAGAATATCGGCCATGCAAATTGAACAGAGTTGTGATAGGGGTCCACCGTCCCAAGGGACAAAACGAATTTGTTTTTACCAGAAGCCTTGATTACAGATTATTCAGTGCTTTGCAGCAGCATTCCACGGGGAAGCCTATCCTTGTATTTTGTTCAACGAGAAAAGGTGGGTACGCACCAAGTTGGATGGAGGATATGTTTCTCAACACGTTTGCTAGGCGTATTTGCCACCGCCGATCAACTCATGAAAGAATATGTGGAAGCGGAGAAGAACAAGAAGTCATTACCGTGGTCACATCCTCCGAGGTCCTTCATCGTTCGGGTCTATCGGGGCTTAATCCAATGACATTTTGTAGAATTGAACAATTATTTCATGACAAACGTCTGACTGGTAAGTACAAATTACTTTCTATCATTCCCAGCTGAATTTATGGAACATCCAGATTTTGCTCAATATGGTATTGGGGTCCATCATGCCGGACTTACCCTCGAGGATCGACGGGCAACGGAAGCACTCTATTTGAAGAAGATCCTTCGCATCGTCATTGCTACGTCGGTAAGGATGTCACCATGAACTTAAAAAGCGAGCTTAATCCCCTCCCTTTAGACTTTGGCCGTTGGGGTTAATCTTCGTATGTGTGCACACCCAGCAAACGCACCATTTAGTGATGCAACGCGTGCTTAGCTGCGCACTTGGTTGTGATCAAGGGGGTGCAGACATTTCAGAATAACGCCAATATCGAATACTCCGACCTCGATATCATGCAGATGTTGGGACGTGCAGTACGTCAATTTCCACTCCCCAACACGGCTGATGCAATAGAAATCTCCTATTTAGGGTCGACCTCAATTTGGTTTGTCGGGATTTTCTTCCATACATGACATGGCTGAAGGTCGCGAACAGACAAAGATGGAATCGCAATTATCCTCTGCGAAGAAGAACTCGAGACAAAGTACAGAGCGTTGATTCAGGGAAACACTGTCTTGGAAAGCTCGTTGCATACTAATATATCAGAGCACCTCAATTCAGAGATTGGCCTCGGGACCATCACCAACGTTGCCTCGGCAAAGCAATGGTTGCGTGGTTCGTTCCTTTTCCAGCGTATTCGGAAGAACCCACAACATTACGCCCTCGGGAAAGGAGATAGCCAGACATGGGAAGAAAGAGTGGATGATTTGGTGATGCAAAGTATAGACAAGCTGCAAGAGACACAATTGATAGAAGTAGGAGCCGAGGGAAGGGGAACTGACAAATTGTCGTCCACGGAGTACGGTGACATCATGAGCAAGGTAGGTTTCCGCCGTTTCTTCTGTCCCTTTGAAGCGAATTTTTCCCCAGCTCTACATTCGCCAGTCAACTGTCCGTCGATGTGTGCCACGCAGATTATTACCTACTCATCCAACCTTCAGATGAGCCTCATGCTAGCCCTTCCACAGCATCCAACTATGCGAGAACTGGTAAGCATGCGGAGTCAGGCCCTGCAACTATTGATCCTGATGGTCATCTAGTTGGATATGATCTCCGCATCGGAAGAGTACGTTTCGAGTCCTCGAGTGATTTTTAATCATGACGTTCCTTGACAGGTTATCAGAAATCAAGTTAAGAACTTCTGAGAAAACTGTATGTCTGCTTCTGCTGTCGACTGCGGATCCTTCCTGTTCGCTGCAACGTCTACATCGGTACCCCTAGGTGCTCAACAAACTCCGTAAACACCCCGACATTCGGTATGAAATCAAGAAGCTGGAGAAGACGTCTGACAAGATATTTATCTTAATACAAGTAAAGCATTTGCACTCTCATAAGACACCTGACCTAATAAGTTCAAAAGGCCATTCTTGGCGGGATTTCATTGAATTCGGCTGAATACAAGAGCGCCGACAGTCAACCTCACCTTGAAGCGTTCACTATATTCCGTCACGTCAGCCGAATTGCAAGAGGTACATCCATCCCTTCCAGAAAATTTTAACTTGATTCAAAGCGTGGTTACTTCAAAAGCTATCATGGAGGTGGGCGTCGCTAGCAAACGTGGCGCTCAGGTCAAAAATGGGCTAGAACTGTGAGTCTCAACACTTCTCGGTTACAGCGCATAAAACGTTCGTCCTAGGTTCCGATGCCTAACTGCGAAGGCATGGGAAGATCGACCAGTTGTATTGCGCCAAATCGAACAGATCGGCGAAAAATCGTGCGTGTGATCCTTGCCATTCCGCTTGTATATCACTTATCAACACTTCCTTGCCCTTTAGTCTAAAGGTGGGTGTCATGGGTAAAACTACCTGCATTGAGCTTACTCGCCGGAGTAGGTTCTCGCAGAACATGGCATCACGTCAATCGATCATCTGCGCAGGCAAGACCCACTTAGGATAGAAGCGGTCTGCCTTATTTCTGGGAATTTTATGCAGACACTGATGCGCAGTTCTTGAAGCTCTTGAATCGGCGGCCCCCCTTCGGTTTAGAAGTTTTGGCGTCCGTCCGGGAGCTGCCTCAATATTTTGTCAAAGTGACTGCTCTGAAGGTGTCTGCGCACGGTGGCAAAGGCCCAGTTGAAGTTGATCTATCTATTGAATGTGGCTTGCTTGAAGAGCAATTGCCTCCATCCAAGGCGAAGAAACCGAAAGGGCGTATTTCAAATATGACGGCAATCCTCACATTGACTTCTGACATGGATCTGCTCGACTTCCGTCGGATTCCGTACGTGTACCATCCAAGTACGTGAAATAGTGACGAACCTATCGCAGTACGAAGCTGCTGAAGGACAAGAAGATATTCGATGTGACGGTTGAGCTGACTAAACCCAGTCAATTTATCACTGTCCTCATTACATCCGTAAGTCCTTCCAACCCCCTGCAGCATTTGTTAAACCATTAGCAGGAAACCACTGCTGGTGTCAGTGTTACTGAAGTATACAAGCCGAAAGTCACCGCAGGAGAATATCCAACAATGAATACTCGGCCTCCGACATCGAGCGTGTGTCTATCTTCTCATGTAAGTGAAGAACCGCTGAAATGAATTTCTAGGACATGGATATCGCCGGGCTTGAAGATGATCCTGATTTTTGGAACATGGATGTGGATGACAAGGGGGACGAACGACCAGTTCGTGACTTGACTAAAGCGAAGGGTTTGTCTAGATTTTTGAGTGGGATGTTTGTACTGATTCATTGTGATCAGGCAAGAATGTCCTAGCACAATCCGGCCCGCCGTCTCAGAAAGACGGAGCTTCCAACCCCTTGCACAGTCTGGATCGTCCTTCGAAGAAGTTACCCAATGGGAACTTTGAGTGCGAGATTTGACATCGATGCCCTGCCTCCGCTCATCTCTTCTCAAGATGCAATCATCCATGCAAGGACAAGACCAAGTGCCGCCACCTCTGGTAAACGGGAACTTGGTGCACATGAGAGGCCGCACTGACTTTCTACCTAGCTGTAGAGATGGATTACGAGAGCATCCGCCAGCAACGAAGCGCGCGATTTCCGGACAGCATTCGTCAAAATCGAAAGCCTCATCTCTTGGAAGAAAGCAGAAAGAAGGTAAAACGTTGGTCGAAAAGGTGGACCGTAGGATAGAAGAGCTTGAATCATTGCATCGACGGACAGGCACTGCCAGTAGTATCCATCGGCTAAAACTCGATTCTTCTCGGCAATTAAAGCTCAAATACAAACCCATCCTAGACTCAAGTTTCAAGTTTACCGATTTAAGCGATCCTCAAAGGTCTACTGCGGTCTTTGAAGATACGATTGATCTCGATGACGAGGAGATTCCAGAGGCATACGACATACTCAATACGACCTTGCGCAGCCCTCCGTCCGATACGAACTATTCGAATTCTGAGGTCGACTCCCTGATCCGCGCAGTCCCTTCTAATCAAACCTTCGGTATGATGAAGACATCAATCTCGCCACGATGCGACCAGGAAGACCACGCCGTATCACGTCCCTCAAGACCTCCAATACAGCTTAAACATGGACGGGACGCCGGGAAGCAGAACAGCCCACCGAAGAAGCGAATTCGATATGAATATCAGGATGACGATGGAGAGTTTCGTCTGCTTTCTCCTCCAGTCTCTGCAAGTCTCATTTGTTCTCGATTGTGACGCCAGACTGATGTCCATTGTATAGAGGAGTCCTTCCGCGCCATACCAATTTGACGACGGCGAACCTCCGACTGCTCTATTTCTTCCTAGTCCCACAGATAATTCCCCTGGATATCAAAACAGTTTCGGCTCTCAAGGATATGACTTCTCTGGTGATGGCTTCTCGGATCTTGACGTGCTTCCCAATACGACGCCAGGCCTAACGACATCGACGACCGCGTTTGCAGTCTCGGACTCTGACGGGAACACGAGTTTGACTGCAGTCTCAGAGGCGACAGGCTCACATGGTTTAAAGCCCGTGACGTTGGACGATATATTCGACGAGCTGGAGGCGTGGCTCGATAGTGACGCTGTCGAAATTGTGTAGGCTAATGAATTATATATTATCCTTGCCATATCGATATTAGTTGGCAGACGATGGATCAGTAAATCTACGAAGAACATGGCGGAAGCGCTCATCCCAGGCAACATCCTGTTCTGGCTTCACAATCTCCCATCCTGCAACATCCCGACGCCACCGTTTCTCCTTCTTCATCCTGGCTGCCCTCAACTCAACTTCCGTAGGGGGAGGGTTTTTCATCTCCTCCTTTGTCGGCTCTCTTGTACCTCGGGCTAGAGAGCGTGCCGTCTCTAGTTTTGCGGGAAGTTCGCCATAGTACTTTTTTCGTGACTCTTCTATTTCGGATGGAATTTTGGACAAGGAGGATTTGTACAATGACTCGACGTCTTTATCAAAAGCGAGATCACCCTGGTCAAGAGGTTGATCATGACTGATGTCTCCGAACAGGCTCTCTGGTTTGAGGGTAGGGGGTATGATTGGACGAGTCGACTTCATGACGAGGCAATAGCCAGCTTCGGCACCTGAACGCACTTTGTGACGTTGGTTGAACCAATCCCATATCATGAGCGGTATTTGCGTCAGTCCAATGCGGTTAGTGAAGGTGACCAGCAACAAGGGGGGGATGGGAGGGATGACGGCGGGAGGTTCGTAAGAAGAACCGGAGGAGGCCGAAGAGGAAGATGATGGGGCAGAGCGAGGCATGGTCGACATTTGCAGAGGTGAAAAAACGGGAGAGTTGTTCGGGCTGGGGAGGTTTGACCTGTCGAACCCGTCGGACCACGTCTCCGCGCCATCCCTCGGTTCGTCGACCTCGTCAAAGTGCGCGTCCGACTCCAACTCACGGGCGAGAACCTCGTCGTAATCGACATTCTCCACTCCCTCCGACCAGCCCTTCTTGAGCCCCGCCATAAACTCCTTGAACGTCGGTCGCCCGACGAGCACGATCCCGCCCTCGAGCTCGTCCTGCCTCAGCTGCTCGGGAGGTTTATACGTCGGAAGCGCCGTTTGAGAATCCGGGATGGGGTCGAGTCCGAGTTCGCGGCGTCTGCGGAGGCGTATCTCGTTAGCGACGCGCTCCGCGATATCGCCATGCCGCTTCCCTGGCACCAGTTCGTAGTCTACCGCTGCAGCGACCAGGATGGGCTGGAAAGAAGAGTGACATGAGCGTCGTAGTGGGCGAGAAAGAGGACGATTGCGCTCGACCTTGACGTACTTCCGGAAGTACTTGATAGACTGGTTGTAGTCCTCGTCGCCGGGCCATTTGCTCCCGTAGACTGTGACGCGACGGGGGGCATCTAGAGGCCTGACGGGCTCTTCCGCCTGGCTCTTGACGAGGTCAATGTAGTGCTGGCGAATCTTTTTGCATTGTTGCCTGTCATAGATATAATATCCGGTAGCAGAGGTCGTGACGGATAGAAAGATGAGCCAGTTCCGGGAGGGCAGCTTAGGACGCTTGGATAGCCAAGACGTTGGTAGACCGGTGTAGCGCAGTGCCGTCTGAATTCCAGATAGCCTACCCGCCTTTGGAGTGGTCATGCCAGACGTCGCGGACGGTGGTCGTGGTTGAAGTCGATGTCAAGTTGTCGATCGCCAAAAAAATACAATAATTTAAAACTAAAAATACAGCGAAATTATCATGTCGTAATTACTCTCCCTCTGTCGCCTTCTCCAGCTGTTGCCGTTTCCGCGCGCCAGCCCTGACGAAATGGTTAAAAGATGGTCAGGGATATTAAAGAAATGAAAGACTTACGTTGCAGTGTCAAGACCTCTCTTCTTTCCGGTCTTTGCCTCGTCGAGGAACTGGTTGAGGCCGAAAACATCTCCAGTATCCTTCTCAAACTGCACAGGTCCTTCTCGGACCTCCTGCTCCGCTGCACCCTCAAAGCCGACCCGAGCTTGGCCAAGGCCAAACCTATCATTCCCCAAAGCCTTCCCAATCCCCTCATCCGTTCCGCCGCCAAACGACTCCTCGTTACCCTCCGCGATGTTTCCCCTCGCCTTGTAGATGGCCGCAGCGGCAGTCGAGCCGTGGAACAACGGTCGATCGTACAGATTGTACGAGTCTTCGTCGGCAAAACTACCGGCAAGGGATTCTTGGTTGAACAACCGCGAGTCCAGCATGGCCTCCTTGGAAAGGGTGGGCTTCGCAAGCCCGAGGGCGACTTTTTCCGAAATGTCGCGGTTTTGTTGGCGTGCCAGCTGCTTGGCCCGCTGCTCCTGACCCATATTGCTCATCCGCATATCACGCTCACGCTCCCTCCGTTTTTCTTGCCTGATCTGGTCTCGAATGCGGCGTGCGTCCTCGTCCTCTTCGCTGCCCGCATCAGACTCCGAGCCGCTACCACTGTCGCTGCCATAGGCAGCCAGACTTGACTTCATGGCTGCTTGACTCTGTACCGTGGGCTTGGGCGCAACGATTCCGCCACGTTCTTCCCTAGCGCGTTGTGCCAACATGCGTAGGTTCTCCTCTTTGACTTCCTTCTCTTTCTGCGCAAGCTTCTGTTGCATGAGTGACCGCTGACGGACTTCCTCGCGTGCGTGTCGGTCAGCGACAAACAAGGCTTCCGAGAATTTAGCAAAGTTGTCGTTGATGTGGATCTGGAATAGATCATGTCAACTAGCTAGCCATGGCTGGCGAACATAAGCACCCACGTCTTGTAAACCTCGTCCATCCGCTGCTAGACGTTTGTCCAAGGGGATGGTAAAACCTTTGTTGTTTTTCCAATTTGAAATGCAAGGTGGTATCATCCATTCCTTCTGTTCGGCTGCTGTTGCCTTTCTGGGAGGACTGCGGAGAACGGGGGGAGGAGGGGAGGGTGGACCTCTTGGAATTTTCTTGTGTTTAAAACGAGGAGGTTCGAGGGGGTCTTCCACGACTTCTGTCATTTTGATGACTCTCTGCTGCAGAGCGCCGCCATTTTGTTGGCCCGGGGTGTAACGAATAAATGAGGTCTTTCCCTGGCTATCTGGCACATTTTTGGGTTGGGCAGCCTTGATCTTACCATGGGTGATCTTCTCGAGGGCTGCTCGTGTTTTCTCTGCAGTCGCTTGGACCTCTTCTTCCGAGGGACGGTCCAGTATACGATCCTCGTCGTCAAGGTCCTTGCGATGGGCGAGAGGGACCAGGTCTTTGAATTGGGATTGGATGACTTTACCCGGTCGTTGGCCTTGGTGTGCAATGGCATCGTACCGAACGTTGCCTTCGCTGTCAACTTGAAGCGCGAGTGTGTTACCAGAAGAGCCCTAAAAAAGTGAGACAATTTGTATGACCGTTACGACCAATTTTCACCTTTTTGCGACCCATGTCGAGGGGATACTGTGCTACGTGGCATTCCGGGTATGAACCACCATCACCTGAACAATGGTTGAGGGCCTGGATCTAGTTTAGAGAGTTCGGACAACGAACCGAAATCGTCTTGAGTGGATGGCTTCCACCCTCTTCGCTGACCATAGGGAGGTCGTGTGGGCCGTGAGATGAGGGATTGAGAAGGAACGACGACATCGTCCTCGTCGTCCGAGACGGCGGATGCGTAGATGGGTTGAGGGAGTATTCTGTGGTGAAAGAGTGAGATTGAACCAAAGATGAAAAAGAGACTGACGATGCGAGGGCCGCCATGGTGGAGGTTCACGATGATATGTTTGTCCTGAACAAACAACGATGGCGGAGATGATCCAGACTCAGGCCGACATCCTCGTCGCCCTCATTGAATCAGAACGGGCAGACGCAGCCGCAGCTGCCAATGAACAGCTACGAAAATACCAAATTCTATTCAACGCCTTCCGCCAACAGTCCCTTTCCGTGCACGCTGCAGTAAAGGCAGATGCCCACCAATTGCAACAGCTCGCGGAGATGCAAAGTCGCCCCCAAAGCCCGTCGTCACCACTATCGGCCACTCCTGAACAAGCCTCTGTCGAGGGGCGCCTCGAACGATTGAAAACCGCTCTTAACCCCCTCGGTATCATCGTTTCAGTCGATGACACCTCTCCCCTTGTCAGATTCGATCCAAGATGGAATACTATCCTCGCTGATCTAGGCATCGCGAACTTGGGAACTTTTCTCGAAAGGCTTACCAACAGGCTACAGCATGATCGAGAAACGATCGCGAGCCTTGAGGCCGAACTCCACGCAGCAAACCAAGATCGGTCAAAGATGACAGAGGACGAGATGAAGATCGCCTTTCTGAAATCTGAAATATCTAGGCTACTCTCCGCTCCCCCGCTCCCCTCTCCCGCCATTCACATGCCAACTTCCCACCACCGAAACCTCAGCTGCCCTTGTGGAGTCCCACACCACCTATAACCACGGTGTCTTGAAAAGCATCAGCAAATATCTTGCGTGCTTCTTGTGACTCCATCGATATTCTTCACCGTATATTTTATCTCATGCTCATCGATGACTTGTCAGTCCCAACCACGCTTTTTTACAAGGCGAAAAGTGGTCAACAAATTCCTGCACATCAGTTGCAACCGTCATCCCTCACGATCATCTTGGAATTATCTATGTGCGATTCAGTTCTTTGTACTCATCGTCGATTTGGAACTCCCGCCGCGATAGTAGGTGGGACATTGAGGGAGGGGATGATGCTGAAGGTCTCCATAGTCAATTAACATACAGGTATATAGGTGACAGATAAATAAAGAGTCCACAGCATTAGACTGCAATCTGGCCCTTGCCACCATCCCTTGACTTCCACCACGTCCAAGCCCCTAGACTGAATATAAAGTTGAAGAGGCCAACAACACCGGATCCGGCGCCAAGTAACACGAGCAACCACCAACATAGGCCGATAATGCGGTCCAGGCTGCGGCCAACATACCGCTTCAAATTCCCTCGCCCATCGGGAGCCGGTGAATAATTCTCTGGCAAACGGATCATGGGAGGGGTTGAGGACGGCGAGGTCGACTGCTTTGATGAAGGTAGGAGAAGCAGGCAGACGACGGGTTTCTGCAGCGAAGTGTTAGAAAGATCCCAATACAGGTGGTTTAGCTGGAGCTCACATGATCGGACGTCGTGTAGCTCGGGATAGATGTATACAAGAGGTTCGTTATGTTACTCTCCGAAAGCGACTCTGGAGAATCGGTATATGTCGCATATAGAACCCTATCCGTCCAAGAAAGTGTACGCTTCGAGCTGCAAAGAATGCTCAGAGAAAGAATAAGAAATGGACTTTGGAAGAAAACTGACCAATACTTGTCCACTTCCCCCAGTTGGTATTTATAGCTGCATTTAAATCTCCAAAACTCGCCCTCGTGAAGGCCAACAAACACGCTTCCTCTCCGCCTCTGGACGAGAAGCTGGTCATATTCTTTCACCTCCTCTCGCACGCGCTCATCATCCAAGGCACGAGCGAATTCAGGTGTCCTTTGGATAGAGGAGAGGTGACTTGAAGGTGGTACATCCAAGCGGAAGTTGAGGTCTCCCAAAAAGAAAAGATGCGAAGTGGAGTATATCGTGCTTGGTATCCGCGACTCTTTGGAAACAGGAGGAAAAAGAAGGGTTCCGACGATATGTTTGTAGTCCGCAATCCTTCGTCCAAGGTTTTCCTTATGCGCAGTAAGATGGGCGCAGACGAAGCTAAACCGAAAAAAAAAACAATTCATCCTTGCCATCCTCGAAAACGAAAAGAATACAAACGCACGTAAATGTCTCCCCAATGTCTCCGGCGGGTCCTGGTACGCGAAAGCGAACGCCCACCGCACCCTTATTGCCCATATACCCAGGACCAGTGCCGGTCCACTGCGTCTGAACATCACGTACCGCACGGGCCACCCCATCATCGCGTCCATAAACCAACAGAGCGACGCCAACATTCACGACCTTTGCGATCAACGAATAGCGCTCCTTGTTGGGAGAGTGCGTCTCGAGCTGCGCAAGTATAAGGACGTTCCTGTCGTCCAGAACCGACTCGGAAACTCCAGAGACTGAAAAAGCAACGTGGTGTCACTGTCACTGTGTCTACTATGAGAAGAACAGACAGGAGGGAACTAACGTCCGAGATGGAGTGGGAGGAGCTCTTGGAACCCGACTGCGATGAGGTCCGGAGCGCGCTTTTCCCGCACGAGAAAGGAGGACACCTGCAATGTTGGTGATAGCCAGTCGACAAGGTCTTGAGGCAATCCTAAAACACCTTGTAGGTTGGTGTTGTACGAGGCAATTTGGACGAGCAGCCGGTCAGCATTGTTCTCCCCCGCTGGTGGCGCCATGGTAGCTAAACGAGAGGTTGAATGCAGGAGCGTGGCATGGGGACATCCTACAAAAGGAAATCCGATAAGGTCGCGATGACTCGAGATGATTTATTGAGCATTCTGAGACGAACTGTACGGAATTCCATGTTTTCATGATAACTGGAGGAACTGCAGGAAGATTTCCTGACAGCCATTTGTACAACAAGTGTTTACATCGTTAACGTTGTACTTTACACGTATCGAGATAAAATAGATAAATCGGTTCTTTTAATTTCAACGGAGACTGACTTCAACAGCAGTAGCCTTCAATCTTTCGATCATCTCCTCATGCAACTCGTTCACAATGGCCTTCGAAATGATATAGTTAGAAAAGCACCACCCACAGGGTCGCAAAAGTCTTACCTCTGCAGGCTTAATCTCCTTCAAGTGGCCAATGCCCACACCAGCCCATATGACAAGTCGTTCTTTCTCTCCCTTGGCCAACCCCTCGTCATGATTTTTCAACCGAGTCTCAAGGTCTTCGCCCTTCCCAACATCAGTCAAAATCTCGTTCGCGACCGCCCGTCCCTCAACACCCAACGGCCAGAAATCTGTGCGGTTGATTTCATCAAAAACGCGATCGCGCGACGTGGAGTTGAAATCCGCGTCCAGGATAACTTGCTTCTGCGCAGTAGTGTATTTGCATTCTGGTGAAACGAGGAAGCGCGAGCCGACGAGGGCACCATCTGCACCCAAAGTCAACAGAGCAGCGATTTGGGCACCGCTGGAGATCGCTCCCGCGGCGACAACAACCGGTCTGGATTCCTTGGGAATGGCGGCCAGAACCCCTTGGAGCAAGGTCAACAGAGGAGGGGCTGTCTTCCTCCCATGTCCCCCTGCTTCTCCACCTGGAATATGCTGCATCAGTAGCGTCAAACTTGAAGAAGACATTTTCGTTTTTTTTTTACCTTGCACGACAAGTGCGTCGACTTTCCATTCATTGGTCGCACGCAACGCCTCCGCGACAGAGTTGACAGTGGCAAAAATAATAGTCTTATGCTCACGAGTCGCGTCGAACGCACGAACCTGGGCAATGTATTTGCCCAGATCGTCACCAAAGGCGAAGAAGAGCGCAGCAGGCTTCTCCGCCAACACCACAGGTAGGCGGGGGTCATCCGAGACCTCCGAATTGTCAAGAATCCAGCCAAGGAATCCTACCCCTGCTTGAACGGGCTCACCGGGAGCAGTGCCGAGTTTCGTGCGAATCGTCTGAAGTCGATTCTTCAGCTGTCCCGACGTTTCGAAACCTTGGGGATATTTGTAAAAATAAATTCAGCCTCTCGTTTGAGAGCTTGGAACTCACCGGCGGGGAGGAAGCCAAATCCTCCGGAGGCAGAAACCGCGGCAGTCAATTCGGGCGTTGCAGCGAAGTACATGGGTGCCAATAGGATGGGCGTCTTTATACCTATCCAGGGCGATTGTTACAGTCTAACATTTCCCATTGAAGTGACTGGACATACCCAGCAGTTTCGTTACCCTGGTGGAGATGGACATTGTGGAAATGAGGGATGGTAGCGAAAACTGATAGGATAGGATAGGTTAACCCGCGGCGGTCCTGACATCAGGTTTTATATCTGCCAGTGTAGGGTTTCAGTAAACCAATATAGATAGGCCACTGGGGCACATGAGAATAGCTCTGTCAGCGACGACATCATGCATGGTGAGAGAAGAGATTTATTTTGATCAAAAGTTTTTATTCGGAAGATCACCGTGTCATCGACTATCTCGTTTACCGTCAAAGGCGCAATCTATCTCATCACAGGCGATCTGAATTTACGGATTCCCTGAGACCGGTTCCCATTAGTTACAGTGCCGTTACCAGACTATGCACATTCCCCTTGAGACTTCCGCGATCGGCAGACATCGGTTAAGTACGAAAAAAAAGTCGAGTGATGGTTTCTGTCATGCACACCCGTGATGACCGCAACCACCATATGTATATACACAGTCATCGTATGGCATCAACCTTGTACAATTTGCGGAGACGGCATCACGATATGCCAGGTTGTGGTCCGAGGATGGCGCAAGACGAGTGGAGTCGGGAAACCTATCTGTAGCTCCAACGAAAGGGAACCTTCTTCGGCTTGAGCCAGGGCAAAATGAGTGAAAATGAAAGGGAGTTGGATCAGGACTTTCGTAATCGTTCGTGATCAGGACGACTTATCTGGTTGATTACATTTGCAGTCCAGCTTAGCATAAAATGACGGTGACGAAACGCACCCGTCATTCGTCCACTTTGTACTTTTCATTCGTCTTCTCCGATAAATTCATATACTCCACGGGTGATACCGGCCCCGCCGGCCCACATGACTCCCATGTCGCCAACATTGCAAGCTTTCATGTTTTCGTCCAAGGTGTATTGTTGGGAGTCGGCCCACCGATAGCGAGAGAAATCCCAGGAGCGTACAAATGCATTGTGTTGATAATGGTAACCTGTCCGATGGGCGTCGCCAACGCTGGAATTTCTGGAGGCGTGGGGGTTTCTGTGAATACCCTCTAGTGGGTTGAAAAGGCTTGCATAGACTAGTGCGATGCCATTGGGAGGAGAGATTCAGCGAAGCCGTTCGCGGATCGATGAGGTCACCATCAAGCGCATTTGTTTGCATATGTTTATGGCGGATGTTCATGTCTATCCATGAGCTATTGACGGAGATCTTTCTATTTTGTCTGATCCCGAAAGCGCTTCCATTGTCTAGCCTCGTCTGCTCGAATCAAGCGCCGCTTTTACTCTGCCACGTATGTTCCTCCCGGAGACAGTTATCCCTGCAGACACCGATCTTATGGACTTCTCTCACTGTACGCTGCCTTCATGATTCAGCTGGTCCTGCCTCGAGCTGAGGGGATTAGGAGCCTAGGCTTGTCATTCATGGACTTCAACGACCTCTGCTGTTTTTTGCAGTACCGATACTGGGACCTCGTCTGGAGCTTCCCCAATCTAGAATACCTGACTCTCACTCCACCCTTACGGCATTGATGATATTGATAGTGGTGGTCCAAACCATGTCCTTACCGCCCTTCAATCCCTCCAAGCTCCGCACCGTCGTCCTCAACTTCGTCACCATCTCTAACGAACTCCAACATACACCTCCCGTAGGCCCAACTGACATGTCTGATGCATGCGAAACGCTCGGGAATCCTTTTTGCGCATCCTCCTGACGCAATGTTCCGCTCTAGAGCCCAGATCCTTTCCATTTGCCTAAAGAGGCGTTCCCCACCGTTGACATCACGCTGGAGCGCTTGAAATCGTTGGCCATTGACTTCAAGTTCCCCCACCCATCAACCTTTGATGACATCAGCTTCCCAGTCCTCCGCGACATGTCGCTGTACATGATGGATTCCATCACCTCCTTCACTTGGACAGCGCCAGAGCACATGTTCCTCCAGCTGCCCTGTAACCGAGTTGACTCTGGGGGCACAGATCTCTACTTATTCGACAGCATGAACCCGTTCACGAACGTGACCTCGCTCTCGATCGAGTTCGGCGCCCCGCACACCATAGACGTCTTCACTGCCCCCAAGCTCGGACCCTTGAAGCAGCTCAGCGCATCAAAAGGGGCTTTCGACGCCTCGTCCGAAGTGAGCGTCAAGGAGAACAGGCCTCCGAATCCACCGTCGTCCTGGCCTGCGTCCATGTCAATCTCGGCTATGATCCGACAGTGCTCGTAGTTTTGTGGTGTGACGTATTTGGGGTAAAGACTTCTGTGATGACGGCCGCAACGAGGCAGATCGAACGGAGGAAATCGCAGAGCGCTTCAGTATTGCCGTCGATGCGTCAGATGCGACGTTTGAGGCCTAATGAATTGGGCTCCATATAAATCGCATCTTAGGTGGATGGCAAGGGGGAGTCACAGGCAAGATCATCAAGGCAAATAAGAGGGATAGTGGACACTCGGTGAATAAATTTGCGTTGAACCAGGACAAGTGATGACTCCGAGTCTTTCAAAGCGTGCGTGCTCGAGTGTTTTGTTCGCCACAACATTCCCGTCCAGAATGTAGGCGGCACCTACCTTAAGAACTGCAAGGATGCTAACCACCATTAATACGGAGCGCTCGACCAGAACGCAGGCACGATTTTGAGGTGCAACGCCGCGAGCGCGGAGGCGGCTTGCAAGACAATTAACTTGGCGGTCGAGTTCGCCATAAGAAATCTTGTGGCCAAAATCTTCAACGGCGATATTATCAGGGTACATGCCAGCTTGATATCGGAAGGCACGATGGACGCATTGGAAGGGTTGGTCCACGAGAGCTCCTCAACCAAGGGTACTGAATCTTCCCTGATCTTCTGGAGAGAGATGTTGAGTCCGGTCTGGGTCGAAGAATGCTGCAAGGGCCCGTGGCTCTAGATCAAGAGATTGGGCGCTCTCGGCAGAGGATAGGGCTTCTTGGTTGAGACACTCCATAACAGCAATCAAAGAACAGGCCGCAGTCAGTTCACTCGACTTTCAAGGTCGAAGATTTACAGAACAGAAACGTGAATTCTCTGCGTGATTCCCTCCCAACGACAAACGACCAAAATACCATTGCGAAATCTCAGTGGAAAGAACACCATGCAAAGGGCGGAACAGTTTCGGAGGGTATATCAGGTCAGAGCACGAAACAGTCGTGTCAGATGCTGGGTAGTGAAGTCGATCTAAACGAGTTAGCCGGAAGAGTGGGGTACATTGACGGTTCATCTCACCGTTTAAATGAAGAATTGAAAGATCGTCATGTGGGGCTCAGGTGGAAAAGTACGTAGCACACCTTCATCCAGGAAATCCATCCCCTCTTCATGACAGGACGAAGTATTACTCGGGCTATGCATTCATGGCCCTTTCATTATCGTGAAGGTTATTTTGCAATCAGCGAGTCATTGAAACCCAAGACTCAAAGCTTTCAAGTTGACCCGCGTTAAAACATGTAAGAGGGTTTCATTGATCAACATGAGGTGGTGCGAGCTAGATGTATGAGAAAATAACGATCAGACTCGGAGGTCAACCTAGTAACATCTTGTTCTCTCGATGGCCGACTAGCTCAGTTGGTTAGAGCGTCGTGCTAATAACGCGAAGGTCTTGGGTTCGACCCCCACGTTGGCCATGATCACAAGGACCAAGGTTTTTTTTTTCTGACTGGACTCAGAGAACCTAGACTCAGCCTGGTTCTAGCCACGGTAGCCATGTACAGTATTACACAACACACATCCTAACTTACATTCCTCAAACTCTGGACCCAAAGTATTGTGGGAGTTATCTCAAGCTGGTATCCTGGGGTTGACATACATATACTGGGACATGGCACGTCGAGATGAGACGCGGCTTTGCAGAGATAATCTCTCCCAGATGGTTCCAGTATATCATTCCATGGCATCTCGTGGTTTCTGTATGGGTACAACCGATGAGTGGAGCTATCTGGATGTTCCCCTCGACCAAGAGTCATACCTGGCATAAACGAGTGAGAAATTGACCTGTTGGACTTGCCATAATTGCATACCAAGCTGAGACCTTTGTTTTGGTGCGCAAGACCCAGAACAGCGCGGGTATAATTGAGTAGTACCAGTGATGGCCGAAAAAGTTCAACCGTAAGTCGTGCCGCTTTGAAAACTCACGGGGGAAGTAACTTTCAGTGAACGATATGTCAAAATGTGGGTTTTCATTCTCCTGCAAGTGGGCTTTTTGGGTAACGAATGGAGTTCTGGCGTGAAAGAGAAACCTGCAGCAGAGATACATTTCATACCGAAAATGAGTGGATAACGAGTAGCGCGAGGAAGAGTGACGTAGTATGGAAGGTTCGTTTTACTTGCGCATGGAGAGCAAGCAATTTTGCAGTCGCAACCTCGACGTAGAGCAACCCAGCATGATCTGCTGTCCTGTAAAGGTGATGGCCATGGAGAATCAAGCTGTCCGTACCATCGTCAAGTTCCATCGCCACGCCTTAGCCTATTAAACTTGGGCAGCATTTCTCTCAGATACTCCGCGTGTTTCCTCCTCAAGTCGGCTTCCTGTACCTTCCCTCGCCCGCTCCACTTCCTTCTCTCAGCTGAAGGACCATACGTGACGGTATAATCGTCAAGGACCTCGTCCTCGGTTGGCACAAGGAGACAGCCGGCGCCAACCACGCAGTAGGAGCCCATTCTGACAGTATGATGGACTCGTGCGCGCGTGGATATCGTGTTAAAATTCCCGACGCTCGGTGATTCTACGCCTGTGCACTGAGTTGTGAAAAGGTCGAAATATGTTCAAGTGAAAATGATAAACGAACGACAGCCAATTTCAAAGAGATTATCATCACCTACGCGCATAACCTCTTTCCGCCTGGAAATACAAGACGAGTGAGTGCTCTGGGCATTTCAACGATGAATTGCGCACCGATTCACGATGATAGCACCCTCCTCGATGATACAGCCACTTCCAATTACGATAGGCCCCGCAATGGCGAAAATGGTAGCTTTTGGGTGGACGATAGTCCCTGGGTGCCATGTCCCTGTGAGTCTCGTAGAAGTCGGGTATTGAATCTTTATTACCTGAACCGATGGTTATGTCGCCTTTGAGCTCGACGTCCTGACAAACAACTGCCTTGGAATGTATGGTAAACTTGTCACGTCTGTTGACATTAACCTTCATCCGTTGCTTCGAGTCGAGATCCCCACTTACATTGGAGGCATAATGAGCGTACCACTCAGATCACGCTCACGTGAAAGGTCTACTTCAACTCAGTCACTGACATGGACGAAGAGGCCACGTCGACAGTGATACAGGGCACTCTCATAACGTGCAAGTCCGTTCTTCGTGCTTTCTAACGTCAGGAATGTAACTCATGATCATTGCCACAGCCGGACTCAGTGCTTTCGTCACAGGTCTCTACGGGATTTCGAGGAGGAATCCAAATTATGGCTTTCTAGCCACTGCCGCTGCGGTCAATAGTGGCGTAACTGCATTCACATTTTTTGGTGAGTAACAATAGCCGTCATGATTTGGTTCTTGAATGACGAGTATGAAGGAATACGCGAATTCATTATCAGCCCAGTATTGGTACATTCATTACCATCGCCCCAGTATGCCCGAAGAAGACATAGACTGGGTATTGACAAGCCACAAGAATCTGCTTCACCTATCCAGGGTTTACCAACGTGGTCTGATCTGCGGCAACACAAGACGCTGGACAGCGGCATAAGTGGCGCCCTGGCAGGCGGTCTCTTACGAGGTTGGAAATGTATGTATACTTCTCGAGTTCGTACCCCATTTTCTCAATCTCAAACTTCTTGTCAGCCGGACGACGCGCCATCATCCCAGGGTCTTTGTCGATTGGCGCCATCTGCACCTTGCTGCAGCTGGCCTTCAACGAACTAAGCATTACTCGCCTCAAATATATCTCAAACTCAGGCAGGACGGTTGCGCTGCCGGAAGTGTCGACTAATCCTCCATCAAAATCCACGTCTGAACATATTCTGGCATTCTTGGGGATGAAAGAGGTCACCGATGAGGAGTATCTTGAAAAGATGAAGAAGAAAAGAGAAGGTTACTTGAAGGAGATTGCCGAATTGGAGCAACAACTCGCAAGAGAACACGACGACGACAGGAGTAGTTTGCCATGATATTCATCATATTATGGTCGCCTATACAACCTAATTGAATCGTTTCCATATCTCGAGCGCGCCACTAGCTTGGCCAGTCAAGCCACCGATAATTATTATTTCTTTCCCTACGATCAAAGCATTAACTTTTTTAATCCGTTGCGTTTCCTTTTGCGCGATCTTCTCAACTTGCATACTACGCTCGTTTTCGTCCCATACCAGAGTATGTCGGGACACCACTCCTAGTAAAGTCGTCACAGTTAATATACCGAACTCATCGAAAGCTCTGAAGTTTTTGCATTAATATTGAGGAAGACCCAATATCTTAAGTTGGGTAGGACGTACATCCCGACGAGGGGTCCTTCAGCAATCTTGATAGTAGTTGACTCTTCCTCATTGAGCCCACCCCATTTCCTCGTCTTTTTCTTGCCCGATAACTTCTGCCCTCCCCACCCAAGCCATAACCTACCGTCAGCCGTGCCTGCTGCCATAAGGCCGGTCGGGGATATGGCGGTCGACATAACAAATGGAGGCGCCAGAGTCATTCCACCAGCTTGGGTGTCAGGCGCTGAGAAACTGGGCTTTAGCTCTCGACGTACGGTAGACGGGGAATGGTCTTACGCATTTTGTGAGATGATAATATTTTGCCCTCGAGGAAATCGAAATGTAAAAGTGCCGTATCATACCCACCACTGACGATTTCTCGTGGTCGATGGGGAACGAAGTGGACTGAGTCACAGACCTTGGGAGAGGCGAACGGTCAAGAGTTTCCGAGCACCTGTGCATTTAACGAACTCACACTTTCATGCTTCGTCTTCATCCGTACCACGGCTTTCGTTGACAGATCGACGACACCTACCACTCCAGAATCAGTGCTGAAAGCGAGATGACTTTTGTTCGCATGCAACGCGAGCTGGATGTCTAATGAACATAAGCGATAAACACTTTCAGGGATTGATCAAACACCTCATTCAGAATATCGTCATCAGATATTCCCAATTCAATAATTGTGAGTGCATCTTCTATCGTTTGGATCATCTTGTCATTGTCAGTCTTGAAGTTCATCACCTATATATCAAGATATCATTACTTGAAAGTTTCGAATACTTATGGGAAGAATCGACTTGCGCGGCGTCCACAAGCTAACCATACATCTCGTAGCTCTGAGCCTGGACGTTTGAGGCAGACGACGGAGGAGACTTCTGCTCCTAGACTCCGGATTGCCTTGATAACCTTATATGACGATAAATCGTAGACACGAAGAGATCCCTCCTCTGTTGCGATGGATTGGAGTGTAAGCAGGTTGATAGAGATGCTCACCTGAACCCACGTAAAGATGATCAGTATGTCCATACGCAAGACACGATATACACGCGGGTATTTCCAACGTCTTGACAAGCTCGTAATTCTCTTTGGAATCATCCATGTTTCTGTTGGCGAGACTGGATTAGTATTGATTAATGCCACGACTCAAGCCAAGGAGGGCCTCCGGGAAGTGGGAATTACGCGAAATTGTCGATTTGTATGAGGGCTTCAAGGAAATGGGAATTGTGACTTGTATGCCCGAAGTATATCCGCACATTTCGTGAGCCGTCGCACGTCCACCGATCAAAAAACACCTTTCAGTCAGCATAATATTACTGAACATTCATTTATTCGAGAGAATTGTCGGTGGGGCCTTGTAGACTTAAAACCTGCGATCAAGGGCTGCAGGGCAAGCGCTTGCAGTCGCGACGTTGCCATAGGGAGCCGTACAGTCAGTGACCTACGGCCTGCAGGGACCGCAACTGCCTGCATCACCGCCCATCACTGGCGCCGCGCCATCGCCCACCCATGATCATCAGCGCGCGGCACATCGTGTTGGCGTATCTCCATCTCCGTCTCATATGGCGCGCGTCCACCATCGGAAAACTTCTCCTGGTCTACCAAAATGAACAAAAGTTATTCGAAAGAATTTACGGGAGGGCCTTGTAGACTTGTACTTAAAAACCCAAGCAAAACCTGCGTTTTACCTGCAATCAAGCGCTGCAGGGCCAGCGCTTGCAGTTGCGACGTGACCGCCGATGCTCGCCTGCAGCCGCCGAGGGGAGCCGTGCAGGCTCTGATTTCGCCCTGCAGGGTCCGCGACCGCATGGATCACCGCCTAACACTTCGCTATCATGTTGGCCTATCTCCTCGCTTATCTCCATCTCCATCTCATATTTTAATTAATTGAGTAAAAGTAGATTACTGCTAAACACACTAAAATGCAGCTACTAGCTACATAGAAGGCAACGAGCAAGCATTATCAATGCTGAGCGGGAAGCAACATGATGCATGCGACCTGCGGCGTCGCGCGGCTACGAGATCTGTTGCCGCCGCCGGCATACAGATCAGCATAAGGACATTCACTGTTCACACACAATTCCCATCATCTCCCGTATTTTCTGCGAGCGAAGCGACCCTGATGCGATGAAAGGGATTGCGAGAGGGAGGCATCGTCTTGTTTATTCCTTCTACAACATGACCATCTATCTATATGCAACCGGCCGTTCACCAGCAAGGACACTACAGCTCCGTGCCCAACCTGAAAAGAGAACCACGAATGGAAAAGGAAGATCAACAATCTATTCGTGAACAATTATTTTGGAGATGAGGAGGAAAGACAGGGAATAGAGAAGGAAGCCGCAAGGACCAGCAGGGCTATACAGATAACTGGGGCAAAGGATGCCGAAGAGCCAGGAGGTAATCGAGGGTTGGGCTTCGACTTGGGCAGCGAGGGTGCGGGAGAATCGAAGCGAAACAACTGTACATACCCGATAGATTTGAACCCATGGATACTAGGGAAGATAGATGTCAATCGCGAAGTCTGTTGAAACCTGAAATGCGTACTAGTATCCTTCAAGATTCCTCTTAATCTCCTCTTCCATCCCAGTGGGAACGCCAGCGAGGGAGAAAGTGACTGAAGTGGAATCAGTAGATTGTTCTAGTGTCGTCGTCAATGTACCGGTGTGCCCTAGAAAAATTAGAAAACCTGGTGAGCGGTGCTCAGGAGTTTGCGAATAAGACAAACGAGTTTACCTGCTGGCCAGGTTGGACTGGTCAACGCCCAGGACTGCACTATTTCTCGAGGCAGCGAGAGGGAAATGTACTTCCCCTTTACACCGCCACCAAAAAGCGAATAATCGCCTCCTACTTCGGCAGTCGACTGCCAAGGCCGCTCAGAGCCAGAATCGAGGTTGTAAGAAAGGGACAAACCTGAGCGGGGGCACGAGTCCATAAAGGAATCCTTTTGTCGTCGGTGATCAAGCTGAATAGATCGTCGGCGGAGGCTTGGAAAGTGGCTTTCACTCTGACGGTTTTGGTGTTCAGGGATTTCGGGTCTGTTCTTTTGACTGGTGGAGCCGTTGCTGTGGAGGTAGACGCGATGGCTGGAGCATTGGTGGTGCTATTCCCTGAAGGTGTGCCAGCACGACTTGGCTCTTCGCTGACAGTAAGGTCCTTGCCATGGGTATCGATGAGAGCCACGGGGAATTCAGCAAACTTCGTTTCAAGTGCAACAGGTAGACGCGATTTTGCAAGATTGAATACAGCTTCAACTTCGGGAGACCTTTTCGTTGAAAGCCTCCATTCGTACTGTACTTTGCATTTAAAACGCATCAATAGCAGCAACGAGAGGTATTGCTCACAGCATAACCAGACAGACCGTCCAAGGTGATTTCATGAGAGACTTCTGGGATGGTGAGGGTCCCTTTCACTTCTGTACCGTCGCTGGCCTTGCCCTCCCATTCAAGTGAAATCTTGCAATCGTAGATCGTGATCAACCTCAACGGACAGAGTCAAGGTTGAGAAAAGGGATAAAGAGATATCTACATACTTTGATTTCCGTTGTCCCAGTTCCATATCGCCATCGACCTCTGTGACTTTTGAAATGGATACGACCTCGCCTTCCTTGTCGCCGATGACGCTGATGGTTGTCAGTTCATGTTCAAACCATTCGGTGCCCCAACGGATGACATTCTTGTTTTTCCAGTGCCAGTTGGCAGTAGATGGGGGAAGGGCCATGCCTGAGGTTCAACGTCTACGAACCGCCAAACGTGGGTGAAATGGTGTCGCGTGATGCAAAGTTATGTACTGCTCTCAACTTTCCATAACCTTCCAGGTTTTTCTCTGCTCTTTCCCCATTTTGGCTGCGGACTCCTGCATGTACCACTATAACTACTGACCTCTTCTACGTGTACAGGACACGCGCTCCCCATGGCACTTCGAGAAATGAAAAGCACTCAAACTTTTGACCCCACCGCCGTGGATCACGTCTTGACTTCGTGATTCTGCCTACCTGTCCTGTCCCGCTCTGCCTCATGGGTTGAGCTTGTCCTGACCCTCTTGGCACGCTCCCTGCAGTCAACAGGTCCCAGACGATCTGTGGATCCTTTTCGCTCCTTAATGTCACTGAGAGCTGCGTTTGCCATGTTGCCTCTCACGACTCGCACGATCGTTGCCACTTGATGAATGCTTTTCATACAGGTCGGATTGACTCCAGCGCGTGGTGGATAAATCTGCTTTCCTAGATCTAATTTACTTGACGGAACCAACTTCAGAGTTGCTTCAGTCGAAAGGCTCCCCTGGGGTTCATGTATTAGATCTGTTCAGATCTTTAAACTGCTACCGTTACTTGCCTGCGGCAAACTTGGGCGTTCATGCAAGTCGTTTACCATTTACGGCTCCTGTCGCGATCCTTTCTCCCGCGGTTGTCGCCTTATGATCTCCCTTGCCAGGTACTTATATATGCTTGCTACACATGCTCTCTGGCAAGGTCCGAAACCAAACACCTCCTGCCTGGGTGACCCAGGGTCATTTGCGTTGTTTTTTCCTCAATTTTTCCTTGAGGATCCTTACGGCAGTTGATGAACATAAACTTTATATTTATCATACATACGCGGAGTTTCTGAGCTTGTTCGCTCGGGCTTGCTAGCGCACCATCTACATGTACATGTGTCGATTCTCACTCTAGATCTAATGCGATTTTTTCAAATGAATGAAAGTGGCCGCATGTCCGACGGGCCGACCATTTCAGTTCATTCTTACCAATTTTGACAGCGGGCCTATTCTTGTCTCCTCGAGACAAAAAGCCCCGCAGAGTGCGCGCGGTGATCTTCAATTTGTTGATAGGCCGTTTTAAAGTTCTTACTTCCAATGACATCATGTGACCGTTGTCGAGGGTTGTCCTGACCCTGAACAATGGAATTGAACAAGATACTACAAGACAGTGCTGGTGAGTTTGACAGAAGTTTGAAAATTGTAGTCCCGTAGCTCTCTTGTGGAATCGGTGATCTTGTGAGTAAAACTTCCATTCCATGCTGGCACAGTACTGTGTTTAAAAAAAAAAAAGAAAAGTATCTTATCAGGAAATTGCCGCTAAATTTTGCCAATTCGTCACGACAATCATGCTCGAATCCAGTTCGACGTTAGGAGACCCTTTCTGTCAATGCATGAACGCGCGAAAGTCCTTCATTTCAAACGTCGAAAAAGCGTTTCACGATGAAAAAAAATGCGCTATATATTTGTAAACACCAATGCCGTCGTGTCGGGTGCCTGTCATGACTCAAGTTCTCAGCAAGCCATGAGCTGCAGGGTCATCCTCGGTAAATTCATTTATCAGCCGGTCTGCACAGCACTACTTTTGACATGACCTGCAAAGGAAAACATGCCTTTTCCTGAGGGAAACGGTATTTAAACGCCATTGTCCTTAACAATTCGGTCCATGCCCCCCTCTTTGCTAGCTCCCGTTCCGGGCATCCGTCGATTATGTCGGCCGGGTTTAGGAAGCCCTGAGGCCGACAAAGCGACACAAGGGTGCTGGAGGACAACGGAACTTATGGCTCATCTTGTCATTCTCTGGGGACAGGTATATAACGTCTTCACGATCTTCATGAGTTTCATTCGACTCCTCGATTTCTTCATCCCTAAAGCCATCCCTCTCTCCGATAAAAAAATGGCCGCGACTTCCCAACCTACTTCCTTCACGCTCCCCGACCTTGTCAAGCACTGTACCTTCCCACTTGTTTACCACCGCGATGGCGACACCATCGCTCAGCAATCCGTCACATGGCTTGACAGTAACTGTCCGGATCTCTCACCAAAGCAACGGACCGCTCTTCGTGGACTGCAAGCGGGCGAACTAACTGCCTATTGTTACAACACGACCTCGCCCGAACGACTTCGCGTCATTTCCGACTTTATGAATTATTTATTTCACTTGTGAGTTTCCGCTCCTTCCATTCTATAGTTGACAAGCAAGTTGACGTGCTTGTCTTGTGAAGGGACAACATCAGTGATGGCATGATAACTAGGGAGACTGACGTCCTGTCCGATGTCGTGATGAACGCGCTGTGGTTCAGTGAGAAGTACATGCCCACCACGCACCCAGGCAAGGAACAACCCGCCGAGGAGCTCAACCCTGGGAAGTTGGCTAGAGAGTGAGTATTTGTTCCCAGTCCTTGGCTTGAGTATTGACCCGAGATATTTCTCACTAAGCTTCTGGGCTCGATGCATCCCCGATGCTGGACCTGGCTGTCAAGCTCGTTTCAAGGAGACATTAGGATTATTCTTCCAAGCCGTCAGTATCCAGGCCCTTGCCCGTGACAGTGGGATCGTTCCCGATAGCGAAGCCTACATCGCGGTTAGGAGGGATACGTCAGGTAACCTCTTGCCACTATACTCTTTCTTGCGCTAATGCCATGCTTCAGGATGCAAGCCGTGTTGGGCTCTCATCGAGTGAGTTTTCACGGCTCCGTTTTCTCTCGTCGTTCTAATATTTTCCAGATATGCGCTAGACATCGATCTTCCCGATTTTGTCGTGGAGGATCCTATTATTCAAGCCCTCAATGAGCGCACGAACGACCTCGTTACTTGGTCTAATGCAAGTCTCCGTTCTGTTGTCGGTGTTCGCTGTCTCATCCACCATTTTCCAGGACATATTTTCTTTCAATGTCGAGCAATCGCGGGGCGATACTCATAACATGATTGTTATTCACATGAAGCACGATAACATGACCCTTCAGGCCGCGGTGGACTACGTTGGAAATCTTTGCGCTCAAACCATCGATTCTTTCGTCGAAAATCGCAGTAAGGTGCCGTCCTGGGGCCCAGAAATCGACGAGATGGTGCAACGCTACATTGTTGGACTTCAAGACTGGATTGTTGGGTGGGTTGTTCCTTCTTGTACCACGTTGGCATATCTCTTATCATGTCACAGCTCCCTTCATTGGAGCTTTATGACACATAGATATTTCGGAACAGAAGGTGCGACGGTCAAAGAATCCAAAGTGGTAACACTTCTCCCTCGCACGGAGTAGAACAAACACCGCGTGTATTTATCATATTTAAAGCGGCCGCTGAGCGACATGATCATTTTGATGTCTAGGAATGTTCACACATCTTTGTACCATCCTCATCAACCTTCCTTATACTTATATTTGGTTTATTTTACGCCGGACGTATCGGACGTACTCAATAATTTGTGCATGTACTGGTAGTTGGTTCTTCGTTTTTCGGAACATGGCATCGACTATTCCTTCAGTATTCACGTAGATCTAAGATAATGACATCATTTTTGACGGTCAAGCCAGATGCGCTGATTTTTAAAGTAGAGGTTTGATTAATATAATCTTCTATGATGAGCCCAGCGGGATCTATTCTAGCAATATTGGTGACTCGTCGGAACTTCGGATGCAGATGTTCATGTGATGCATGACATCATCACTCATTTAAGACTCCAAGGAATCTCCTACCAATCTCCTACATTATCGTCTTGTTATCGTCTGCCCCAATGGATAAGCTCCTTATCCGCCCTTTTTCACGCTCAGCATTCCGGCACACTCCACGCTTTCTTCCTCATCAGCCTCATCGCCCATCAAATTTCCTTCCATCACTCGTCCAATCAAGAACAGTCGCAAGCACCGTTTCCAACAAACCTGCGAGTCAGACGTTCGAGCATGCTGCAACAAACATAAAGGAGGAAGTCGGAAACTCTGCTACCGACCTTGCAAAAGTCATCGCTGGTGCAAACGTGAAGAATGTCAACATCGCCTCGCGTGGCTCCTTTGTGAGTCAAAGTTTACCGATTTACGAAAATCTCTTGATGTATGTGAGTAGGTAGGAATAACAAGCATGGTCGCACATGAAGTTCCCAACCCGGTTTTGATCTTTGGCCTTGCAGGTTTGTCAAATTTCAGAGCGTGAATTGAAAATATGCACATATATGCGCCTAAAATCATAGGTACAATTCCGTATGTCGCAACAGGAGCAACCACCGTTTATCTGGCACATATGGCAAACCAGGCGGCAAATGGAATAGTGACGAACATTGACCCAGGCGTTGCTCTCACGTTACTCGACCAAGCGCTGAACATTCAGGTGACCTATGGCGCGGTCCTCCTTTCGTTTCTCGGTAAGATGTGAGAGATAGTCCCAGCGATTAGAAAGCCTGACTTCAGTGGATTCTAGGTGCTATGCATTGGGGAATGGAGATTGCTGGTTACGGCGGACAGAAAGGGTATCGTCGACTAGCGCTTGGAGCGGCTCCATTGTTGGTTGCGTGGCCATCCCTGGCGTTGCAGCCCACGACTGCTTTGATCGTCCAGTGGCTTGGTTTTACCGCCTTGTGGTGGGCAGACGCAAGAGCTAGCAGCTGGGGGTGGAGTAGGCCTGCTCCACTTTTTGCAAACGTAGACTGACGCTGACGCCGGCGGAGCATCTAGCACCACCATGGTATGCTCAGTATAGGTTCTACCTCTCGATTTTGGTTGGCACATGGTAAGCATGTAGATCGATTAACGGACGGATGTGCGACTGAAGCCACCAAAGCATCATTGGCTCCCTAGCCGGCACCTCGCTATTCGGGCCAGTTGCGGGACATGGCCTTCTGTCTCATGATCTGGAAATGCTCCGAGAAGAGAGGAGATTGTTGATGACGAAGCAGCCGCAACAGGTTGTTGTAGCACAGGATGTAGAACTGGCACCCGCGAGCCCCGAGGACGATCATTTTATCAAGATCCACAGAAAAGAGCACGATGGCGGAGAGTAAGATGGAACAATAAGAACATCGGTTGGGCTTGCAAGGATGTTGAAACTTTTGTATCATTAGCTTGAACGGGGTGAAGGCTGTGTGTGCACATGGCCCTCGATCTCTCGTGCGAATTTGATTATCATGTCGACGACGGTAACCATTGCAATTTGCTTTGTTCTTCTTCCGCCCATGGTCTGTTATTAGTGGCTCTCCTCGTTCTTGCTGGTCTACGACTTGAGCCCCATTCTTCTTCGAATCCCATCCAGTGGATTTCAACCTTTCATTTCCGAACCCCAAAGACTCGCCTCCAATCCTTTCAATTCTAGATCTACGATATGCAAGCAAAGATCCAACAACGCTCGCCCGCAGCGCGGGCTTACCACAAGAAGCGTCTTCAACCGTCACCAGAAGATAATGATGGTGCCGTTGGCATACCTATACCCCCATTATCTTCCTCCTTGCCTGGAGTGAGCACGCCCGTTGCGAGTTCCGGAGCAAGTCCGACTCCAAGTCACGCTACAGCGTCGCCTCTATCGAACGGAACAACTGGTGGAGATGAAATTTCCCCTGGCGTATCAAAGGCTGGCCCAGCCCCAGTCGGTCTCATCGTTGGAATCACTCTTACCCTTTTCGCCATCATCATGGTCTTGGGTGCCTATCTGTACCGCAGACATTCGATGAGAGCCAGGTTGAAGCTCAGAGGGTGGGTGGACAAACATGGCAAGGCAGTCATATCGCCATGGACCGACTACAAGGAGAAATTGGTCATTATTGCACCGCCCCCTACTGCGACGGTTTCACGCGGTCTGGGGGGCGCATTGGCAGGCATACCGCTTCCAAATGGTCCTCCCTACGTTCCTCCAATGCGGTCTTCCGCCTACCGGTCTAGCCAAGGAGCAGCCAAAATCTCCAGCACCATGGAAACCGTCAAGGTCACTTCTACCTTCATTCCGACCCTTCCGGATGAACTCGGCATCGGCATGGGGGAAACCTTATGCGTCTTGGAAAAGTACGACGACGGTTGGACGCTTTGCCTCAACCAACGGGGAGAGAAGGGGATGGTGCCTTTGGAATGCTTCCATAAGGGAGAGGCTTCGGACCAAGATGCCTGGAGGTCGCCGGGGATCTCCAGTTTCACTGCAGTGCAGCACGGGTATGCCTAGAGGGCAACCCTCCTGAATCGATTATCCTTTGTGTCTTCTAATTAAGTAGTTTTATTTCCAGTCTCGCTGCACGTATGACGGGTATGCCTAGAGGGCAATCCTCCTGTACCGATTATCCCTTGTGTCTTTAAATTTGTAGTTCTATTGTGTGATGTACTCGATACTGAAACGAAATTGTTGTACAAAGCAATGGCCTTTGTTATCGCACATGCCGCATGACTGTTGCTGTGTGCACTGTGCAGTATCATGCCAGGGTTGCCTCTCGACCACTAACCCTTCCCCGCGTATTTCACGACAGCTGGTGCCCGTATGGTTGCGCCTGTCGTTGAAGTCGTCAATGGGCCGTCGAGCCGACAGACTCTGTCTCTGGACGACTGTGAAGGTCCGTACCCGCCTTTCGGACCTGTTTCCTTTACGACGACACCTGGACAGAACTCGCATGCAGGCTCCTTGCCTCCCTGCCCCGTTCCCGTTTGGCAGCCATCCAGAGGAAACTTGTACCGTTGCTACACTTTGATGTTGTCGGCGTACGTCTTTTTTCCTTTCGGTCCATATATATATGCATCATCCCTTGACACCTCGAATTCAGTCTCTTCCAGCAGAAATTGCTTTGCAAATTTTTTCACTTCTTCCTCAGCAATCCCTGTTGACCTGCGGCCTCGTGAGCCGTCGGTGGCAGACCCTCGCGAACGATCAGAGCGTATGGATGAAACTATGCCGCGAGCGGGGGTGGAAGTGGCACCAGCCCTCTCGCGCTCCTGCATCGAGTCTCCCATTGGTCAATCATAACAATTGCGATGTCTATGACGACGAAGGCATGGGAGATTCCGACAGCGAGAACGACGGCGGACTCGTCATATATGACGTTGAAGCTGCAAAAGCGGAGCTCACCTTGATGCACGCGGAACTGGATTCGGGTTTTGGATCTATGTTGCTCAATGACCCTCCCGCCCTCGGTCCTTCTCCATCTGAATCTGGGCACAGCATACATCCGTCGAATGTAGGAAATCAGCGGAACCTACGCAGACCGAATACGCGCCACTCGGCGCCAGCCTCTCTCAAGACATTCGGTCCCAACTCTCACTTGCGACCAAACTATAAGCTCTTGTATCAAACACACCTGAAGGTTTATAACCGCTTCCTTAATGCCTCGTACCGACTTTCAGCGCTCCAGACACGCGGTGCATCACCCAACGCTCACACCAGCACCATATATTGTGTCCAACTGTATACTTATCCTTCTGCATGCCAGGTTCTCTTCACGGGCTCGCGGGACAGGACTGTCAGGGAATGGAATCTGAACACGGGACTTGTCCAAAGAGTTGTAAGTGGAGTGCACGTCGGCTCGATTTTGAGTCTCTGTGCCTACAATGGGTACCTTGCGAGCGCAGGAAGTGACAGAAAGGTTGCCTTATGGGATTTGGGGAGAAACCAACCATTCAAGGTGCTCAGTGATCACACAGACAGTGTTCTCTGTGTAAGATTCGATGACGAACGTCTGGTATCGTGTTCTAAAGGTAATCGCGATATACAATCCTTTCGTTGGCCATTGATGCTTATTGTTCGGCTCCATAGATAACCTCGTGAAAACGTACTCCTGGCCGAGCATGACTCCTGAATTCGTGTTGCGTGGGCACCGTGCGGCAGTAAACGCTATTGCCCTGTCCAAGGCACATATTGTTTCAGGATCTGGTGACAGGTCCATTAAACTTTGGGACGCCAAGACAGGTAATTTGCTGCGGACATTTGACAACCACCATAGTCGCGGGTATGTGCATTCAGTTATTGGTTACGGTGGAAAACCGACATTGCTTCAGAATAGCGTCTATCGACTTCCAACCGCCATACATTCTTACAGGATCGTCGGACAAGCACCTTCGTTTAATCGACATGACCACCTCTCAAGGTTGGTCTACCTCCCCGGAATACCATTATCCCAACACCTCTTCCGACACATTGTCTTCTTCTGCTCCGGGTAACAACGCACGCCTCATGTGCCAAGTTTGTGGGAGCGAAAACGTGCATGCAGCGCCTCCGGGCGTGCATGGCCCTTGTGTGCATTCAGATCTTGTGAGAAGCGTTGCTCTGGGGCAAGATTTCGTTCTGAGTGGAAGTTACGATCTGAGCATTAAGGTTAGAACGTGGCCGCCCTTTTTTTCGTTCTCGGAGTTTCTGATTTCCTATCCCCGTAGGTTTGGGACCGTCGGAGTGGAGCGATCATAGCTGATTTGAAAGGCGGGCATACAGCCCGCATTTTCTGCATAACGTTTGATCACACCAAGGTGCATGCTTCCTGTTTCATCCGCAATGCTGGTCATTTCAACTCAACTCCATTTAGATTGTTTCTTGCGGGGAGGACCAGGTGCGTAGCTTGTCCAGGAAATGGTCTTTCATCTTTCTGATTCTCTTGTAGAGGATTTGTATCTGGGACTTTTCTCATGGCGTCGACACCTCATTCTTGCATCACTCTTAAGCATCTCCAAGTTGTACGCGCAATGTTGTCTGGGATGCCTACGTCGACACGACTCCGTTCATGAACCCAAAATACGATATTATTGTCCGCAATCCATGTAACTATAGTCCGTGCCATCGCTAATAATATAAGTCCGCGCGAGGAAGTCAAGGGAGTGTAGTTAATGAAGTGTCATCAGCAACAAGCATGCATCGTCCTCAGACAGTCGAAATTGCCGCGTTGATCTGGAAGTCAGGGCTCCAGTCTCCAGAGTCACCAAAGACTGCGAGATGAGCATATATATGTCAGGCTTCAAGGAGGTTTTCATTCGCATGAATAGTTCGGGCTCACGGGTAATGGTGTATTTGCCCGCTGTTGTGTTCGACGGGACAGTCACATTCAGTCGGCCGCTGCGTAGATCAAACCCTTTCGCCAGCTCGGCAACTACACTCGGTAGCATGAGCAGAGAGGGGAGGAGCAGAACATGTCACTTACCCAAATGGTGGCCATCCGCGAAGGTGGTATATAGAACGATCGAGGCGCCATTGGAGATATTGGTGGGTGGATTGGAAGCGTCCCTGCAGTTGATAGCCCATCACAAACTATCCCCACAAGGCGGACTACACAGCAGCTCATACCAAATGACGGGCTCCAGCGCACCAGCGGTCCAAGTTGTGTCGGCATCAGGTTTAATAATTCTGGGGACAAAAACGTCGAGTTTCTTGGGGACGTAAGCGCATTGGATGACAGAAACGAGACAGAGAGCGAAGGCTGCAATGAATGTCGGGAAATGCATGTCGGTGTTGAAGGGGCGGTTTAAAGGGAAGGGCCAGTTGAGACGGGAAATGTTGGCGCGCTGGAGCTTTTTATGCCCGATCATAATGAATCTCAGCCTAAGCTAAAACGGGACTTTAGTTGAACCATTTCTTCGGGTCTCATGGCGATGGCAGCCCGAATCGGAATCATTCTTCTCAACTTAGAACGGCTATTGCAGTCCTTCAGTTGAAAATTCAGAGTTCCAAGAACATCAGGTGAATATGAAATAAAATTAGTTGTGCAAATGGCGATAGGCATATCAATAAATTTAAATCGACTCCTGAATCATTCAAACCGTATACTTCTCTTCTTTTTCGTCGGTGGCTCGGGCTCCGATGAGATGGTGATGGAAATAGGATCATGAGGTCGTATACGCTTCTGGGGAGAGGTTTCCGGCGCAGTCACCGCTATTTCGAGATCACCGGACTCGACAGGTCCGATTCGGAAGAGGGGCAGATCCACTGTGGAATATCGCTCAGGCGTGTAGTCGATAAACTTCGGGTTCTTTATGGAGGAGAATCAGTTCACTCAGTCAAAGAACACTGTGCATATTCCTACGGCAATAAAATGGCGCATCCCTGCCTCTTCAACCATTTTTGGGAGTTTTGTCTGGCTATTCTTGAGGGCATTTCGTCTTGCGACCATATTTTCTTCTGCTGTTCCACGAATTGCCAACGTCTTTACTGTGTTTCTCGTTTCAATAAGGAAAACAGAAGGCGATTAAGAACGCACCAGTAATCGGCTTCAGTTGACCTATTCGGTGCGCTCGCTGGAAAGCGGATGCTCAATTGATGAGGCGCAGAAAACAAACTTTTTCAAAGCTCTACCTTGATAGCCTGACTTTCCACATCAGCCTGCCAAACAGGTTCACAAAAAATAACGCGAGAAGCAGAAACAAGGTTCCTAAATTGAGATGAGCATGTTTCCGTCACAGAACAAGAATACAGACACATACAAACCACGAGCGCCATGCTTCAACTCCATCAGAAACACCCGGTATGTCTCCGAGGTTTCGAAAGTCAGCACCAGCTGCTCGCGGATGCGCGGCTCGACTAGTGACGTGAAACGGAGGGACTTGACATGCATTAGTTCCAATGCTTCAAAGATATGTGCCAAAGTAAGCTGAGAATCCGAGAATATGAGGAACTTCTCCGTAGCTGCGTATTGCAAAACCTGTATCATCCCGTTAGGAGTTCATGTCCATTGATGGTCTTCGAGCCAATGCTCACCTCGTTCATGATATAATTCAACTTGGTTGATGCTGTACAACCCAGACGGACATTCCCCAAAAGAGACGTCGAAAGGAGACTTCCTCCATGATATCCTGTCCATGTCATGGTGCTCAGTGGCGCGGCATCCAGATCTTCATCGTCCTCCAGATCATTTCGGCGGGCCAGGGCTGCTTCAAGGTCCTTCTGCATCTCCTTCAAGTTATTCGCGTCCGTGGCCCTTTTGATAGCATCTGTGGCGAGCAAACTAGACGCGGCGTCTTCAAGGTGTTTCCCTGACTTCTTACTTGATTTTTCGCGCTTGATCATTTGTTGGTTCACGTGCAAATCATATGCAGCAACGGATTCGCCATTTTCAATCAGAGATCCCTCTGAAATACGCGGTCGCTGTATGACGAGTTGCTGCATCTTCAATAACCGGTCGGCATGGATAAAACCAGTTTGAGACTTGTCGTGGGTGTTTTCTTGCTGAGGCATCCTTGTCCATGCATCAAAAATCGTTTGCTGCAAACCGCGCACGCGATAAGGAACATCCACAAAACTGTGCATAGCTCTCCACAAAGCGTCGTCGGCGGCGAGTTTGCTATGAACGGACTCTCAATTGAATGGACGATAGAAAGACCGCTAAAAACTTGCATATGCTTGAAGGCTTCATCAAGAAGAACTCTATCTTCTGGTGACATGTTTCTTTCTGCAGCTCTTTCGACATATCCATCAGCCTTTGCCAAGAGTTCATCCACGTAGTACAATTCAGAGTCGACCGACCAGAACATTATCCTGGGACCAAAGATGATCAGACAGACCGATTCTGCAATCAGCGACGTACTGCGACATATTTTTCACGGTTAATTGAAGAAAGTCTGAATTCTACAAGGCATAAAATCACTAAGGTAGAAATGGCTGAAAATAGGAACGGGATTTTTACTCCGGAATGAAACATGTAGTCCTTCAATGCTGTCAGTCGCGAGCGCTGTGGGCCAGATAGTAACTATGCGCACTTGATCTGTCCGTTGAGAATCCACTGCATTGATGGCGATGGTGGCCTGCATTGCATTGAACGATTTCACAGCATAAGGATCCAGATCTAACAGGACTGATTCGTGCTTGAGGGGCGGTAAAATGACTTCTTCTTCTACATCCTCGATTCTGCACTTAGATTAAGATCTACATGATGCTGATGACGCCATGCGACTTGCCTGTGTCGGATCATGGTCATTTCCATTACCTGATTAAGGACTTGTATTGACCCAGGGCGCGGGCCTTGCCGATCGAGAAGAGGAGTGGTGATGTGCGTCGTAACGAGTTTGGGAATAGCATTGAATTGCGGGACAGCAATGAAGTGGGTAATCATTTCTTTGAATTTCCTAAGGTCTTCGCGGTCATAATTGGTCCAAACACGAAGGGACGGCTCGTCGGCTCGCGATGAAGAGGAACTTCTGACTGATAGAGATATATCGTCGCCTTGACCAACGTCTTCTTCGGCATCTGAGGGGTCAGAGGCATCGTCAACCTTTTCGTTGGACCTTTTGCCTAAGCTAAGCCCGAGAAGGTTGGTCGTTGGTGTACCTGTCACTATCCACCGCCTTTCCACACTCAGGAGCTTGGTGAACGGAGTCAAAATAGACGAGAGTGATGCGGAGACGTGGCCTTCATCAACTACCAGTCGTTTCCATCTGATCTGCAAGAGGGGCGAAACGTCAGGTGCTTTACACTTGCAATCGGGTACTCGAGCCTCAGGGAACTCTGGACAGTGACAGATATCCCATGAATGTAGTTTGTCCTTTCCGCCGTGTTTAGCCTCTGTTGCATAGCCTGTTTTATGACAGTTAATATGCAGCTCAACTTGAGATGAAAAATCACACACGTATATATGTCATCAAAACGATCTTTTGGTTGGAAAGATGTTCTTGTCAAATGACCTGTTAGAGAGGCATGATGGTTTCTACTCACATCAAAATCTGACGCAAGAGAGGAAGCCGGAGGCAAGCGAGTTTTGGGCCTCAAGATAAGGACTCGGAGAGGGTAGTCGCAGTGCTTTTGAATCTCGCGGTGCCACTGGCCCAAAAGATTGGGAGGAACTATGACGAGAGTGGCAGAAGTCAGATAGACGACGCGAGGCCCCGGGTCCATTTTTCTCCGTTGGACGCGCTCTTTGATGAATTGTTCGGTGTCGTAGTGGAAATAAAAAGGTGCATCTACACGAAGTATTTCTCCCAGACGGATTTGTTCAAGCTGGTTAACGAACGTCATTTTCTTCCGATGCTTCTCGATTTCTCGAGGGTTAGTGAGATTTGGAACTGGTGTGTCGGGGTTGGTTCGAATGCGATTCAGGAGCAGCTCTACGAGGGTGGGAACTTTGGATCCATGAACAGGGTATATGGTACGGCGCCCATGATAGAATCGTTTTCGTGCTGCAACAGATTCAGGAGATGGGAAATGACGGAAAGAAAGAGCCGTTAAAACTGGTCTGTCATCCACGATGGATTCCTCGGGGGAAGAAATCTGATTTAATGTTGCCAGGATCAACGCCAAGATCATCACTGTTTTTCCCGTTCCTGGAAAGGAAGGCCAAAGTGGTCATGGTATTCCTTAGGTTTACTTTGGAACAACCCACCTAACTCCTCACAGAGGATACCGCTTCGAGCTGTATCCACTATCGGGCGGTCTTTCAAAATCTCCATTGTGCCAGGTTGAAGATAGAAGGAATGGTTATGCATGCAGGATAATTCAATAAAAAGAGGGTCCGGAATGGGGCTGAGGTCAAGCTCCCGTTGAAGCATGGCATTAACCGAACGCCGCTGGTAGTTGTAAAGGGAGCTTCTCAAACCAAGACCACTCAAGTCATCATCAAAGTCAAGCAACCGACTCGTAAGATCCTCCCATTTCGGTGTTATCTTTGATTGGGGAGAGGCGAGGTCGCCATAGATTTCGGCCAACGTACGAGGATCCTACACACCACACATTCACAGAAAATCAACCACTGAGTTCAAATAAATTACCTTCATGCCTGGAAGTAGTGTCGGGAGAAACGAGGGAGAATATAGCCCATTCCAATGATCCTCGTTCTGGGAGATGGTTGGAAGAAGGTTATTCAAGAACCCTCGGGTGGGAGCTACAAGAGCCTCATTCCGGATCCGCAGTTTGCCTTGCACGTTCGGAAGATCATACGGGATGAGGTAGATGCGCAAAAACGCAGATAAAGAGCAGCCAAAGCGATAGGTGACAGAAATGAAGCGGTGAGTGATAAGGAAGTCCATTTCTCGACAAAACCCTTCGTTCACCAGGAGATGCTGGTCAAATAGCTTCCCCGAAAAGACGTGCCAGCCATCGTCGGCGTGTAGATGGCCACATTCTATTTCTGGGCGCTCGGGATCAAGTTGGATAATGAGAGTCCCGGCAGATATAAAGTTATTCAAGCTATACGGCCCTGTGTATGTCTTGTCCTTTCCGAGTCGGCCGCCAGAGCACGCTAGACAGCAGGAAGGGCAACAAGGACTGGCCATGGGTGCAACCGCGCACGCCGTCCAATTTCGCAAGTCGCGAACAGAAACAATCTCATCCGAAAATTAGCCGCAAACACAACTAGCACGTGAGCTTGCCCACCTCTTCTAGTTTTCTGTAGGCGACAACAGGGATATCGCCTCGTCATGTTTCGCGCCGCCCCTTCAAGCATTTCTTTTCGTTGTGCAGGACGGACTTCCTTTAGAAAGCCGTTTTTAATTAGGGGCAACTCGACTGTATCAACACAATCCACGACACCCAACAGGCTCACTTGGCCCGAATATTTAACGATACGAGGCAGGAAGCGAAAATGGCAGACAGTACGTGTCTAAAATTCTTCGATTTTCTTCAACTGGTCTCAACGGCAGGTACAAGGCGGTGACGATACCTTGTGCTTTACTTGGCTTTTTTGGCGGTGCAGCCTACTTCGGCACCCTTGAGACAGATCCTTTGAAACCAATCATGGGGATCGACCCGTTCTTCTTTTATGGCATCTGTACAGTCGGTTGTGTCGGTGCGTCCCAGTTTATCAACAAGAAAATTAACCACTGATCCAGTTGTTTCGTTTCGTTAAGGCCTGGGCGCGTTAATTGGTCCAACAATAGGGTCTGCAATTTGGCGGGCTAGGCATCGCAATCAGCTTGCGTTGGTCGACGTTATGGACCGGGAATTCTATCACCGGATAGCCAAAAATCGAGTGGATGCCAGCTTACAGAGCCCAACACATCCCGTACCAGATTACTATGGCACGTATCCCGACGTTTTCTGGACGTTACAACTCATTCTCTTTTTAGGCGAGAAAATTGGGTCTCTGCATCAATACCGACAGGTGAATATACTGCTTCACACGACGAAGCAATTTACTGAACGAGTGTCATTTATTTAGTGGCTGCGAGACCAAAACAAGTACAAGAGGAAAGCACTACTCCCGGAAAAATAGATAGATCCAGATGTCTTCGTACCCTCAATATACTTTACAAGTCATCATCATCTGTTCCACTCCTACTTGACTGTATGGCGTGTTCGGTCCAGCGAATGGCAATCGGCTTCGTTGGTTGTTCCCAGCAACGCGGACAAGAGGTCGTTCTCGCTGCAGAACCCTCAAGACAGACAATTGAACAGTAAATGCATTTCTTACGTGACTAGTGATATCAATTCCAATAAATACCCAACATTCTGCGCACAAATGACACGGCGAATTGGTCATAAAAATAAAAGTAAGGGATAGGTTTGAGAAAGAATGACGATTGTGTTATAACAGAGCAGACAAAGGAAATCGAAAGTTCACAATTGGCGAGCGAACAGGCCCAAAACCACGTCACAAGCCCTGCCGTGGCTGCCCGAGCTCTTCCAAACAGAAGCGTGGAACGGCACCCTTCGGCGAATCCATCATACCGACTCGCTGGACGAGGCACCACCCATCACGATACTCCTCGAGCATAGAGACAACGCCTCCGATCTGGATAGACAACTCATCTGCCAGCGACGGCGTGAAAGTACCTGTAACCGACATAAAGCGCGGCAGCTGCGCCGTCGACTTGTCACTGGCATATGGTCCTTGGGGTGGCGGGAAGACGGTTTGTGATGCGAAAGATTCGTCGCGTGGACTGGGTGTGACGTGGGCGTGGAACGGATCGGTGATCGAAGCGGGGGGAATGATAGGGACCATGGAGGGCCTAACATCGGGGGCGAAGTAGGATGGTGGAGGCGATCGTATAACCTCGAGCGACCTTATCATATCTGCAGGAGCGTCAACAGAAAGCGGGTTTGGGGCAGCTGTCGTTTTGGGCTCAGGATAACCTGAGTGTTCTCGGACAGAGGCTGTCTGCGTATGGCAGGCTCTGATGTGCGGTACCCAACCAGCTCGTTCACCACCCCAGGAACGATGCGCCGATGTGACTTTTCCGGGTTTCTCAGCGTAGACCGAGATATCGTTGAAATCGATGTGCAGCCGCGAGCGGCGCGCCGATTTCCCGGCCGTCCTAACTTGAACTTTCCCAACCAGCGAAGGTGGAATAGACTTGGCATGCACCTTCCTGGTACGATACAAGTGAATCACTGTTCCTACAGGGAAATCACTACAGCGGGGGTCTGAGGAAATTCACGGAAACTAACCTAAAATGGCGATAGTCCCTATGACAGAGAGCAGGACATAGATACCTGTTGCAGACGTGAAGGCAAGGCCGTTGTTGGGACTCGGAGATTTTTCAACCCGTGCACTTGGGATGGGGGTGGGTTCTGCATTTACTTCTCGGTCTTCAAGGGAATTGAGACGATGGGCATGGCGTCTCGGAAGTTTGGGATCCATGAAAGCTGGCTCCCAATAACCAGTGGACGGCGGCGCAAGCCCCTTATACAAGCTGAGGGGGGGGGAAATCGGAACCAAGTCCATCCTGAGCTCAGAAGCATGATGATAAGACCCCTTGAATCAGTTTCATGGGGCTGGAGAAGGCTGGAGATCTCCAAGAAGCATAATAAATACCGAAATGATTGGCTATTAAACCCGGTGAGACCGACGCATCGTTATCAGGGGGATTGGTGACCGGCGTGGCGTACTAAAAACTTGTTCGCCATGTGGACGCGCACATATTCATGTTGCATCGATCGAAGGAGACGTCACATGTATTCCACCAATTGGTTAGATACAGCTCTAAATAGTGATCTTGCACCCTCGGCCACAACATAACCTGCCAACGCCCCATCAATGATGTTACCCACAGTTTCCATGGCCAGGCCCCTGACAAGATCACCAGCGACCGTGTGCAGCGCCTCAAAGCAGATCGCCCGTCTTTCATCTGACGTGAAAGGAACAAATGGTAAAACCGCGGTCACTCGAGAAAGAATAGATGCCTGGAACGTCAATTCTCAGCGACCCGAAGGCGGAAAAACATTTCGAGACATTCGACTTACCCCCAAACGTTGTGACGCCCGCGGGCGAAGCAATCCTACAAGATCGCGGTATTCATCCTTTGACATCAGCTCGTCGGGACGCGGGCGAGCTTCGTGATGCTCAAACACCAAGTCATGGCCGACATTTGATGTCCCCAGCCATACCACATTCCGAACGTCGACAGGGCGCCCCTTAGCCTCGAATATGCAACGACCAAGCTCCCAGGGCATCAACAAAGACCACAAAGTCTTCTCGTCGTGCGTCTTCTCGATTTCCTGAAATGCATATTGAGGTTCTAGACTTCCGTCTCTATTGATGGACACTCACGTCCAGAACGACAACGCATCGTTTCCCCTCGTTGTTGATAAGGAATTCTGCCAATGTGCATGTTGTAGGCGTCTAATAACAATGACAAAAAAAAAGAGAAAAATTCAATGACAGGGATCGAGAACATAGGGTCACATAACTGACTTCGTAAGGACTCATAGAATACGATTGCCAAAGGTCTTGAGTCGAATTGAGGGTGGTCATATTCACCGTATGCGTCGGAACGTCCAATAGCGCACCGACTAAAAATACTAAGATATTGCCGCTCCCTCAAATAGAACAAAGACCCTCACATTTGCGAGCCAGCAAACTTTTACCATGCCCACTAGGACCTGCAGAGGAATATCAGTACCAATGAAAAGTGATAAATCCTTCCTTCATACCACAGAGGAGAACTACAATCGGCGTGAGAGACAGTTGACGAGAATGGATGCTCAAAACGTGAAACAGTTCCTCAAGCGCTCGGTCCTGGCCAATAAGCTCGTAGCGTACACGGGTAAGAGGGCGAAAGAATGAACGATGTATAAGGGCTGATGTCCGCCGAGTGTACGGCGCATCCGCTCTCTCGACATAGTACCTATAATAAAGGCCATCAGTCTCATAGAAATCTCACCGATTGAATGCAATCTGTGAATGCATACTTTGTAGCCGGGTCCAGAGCAGCTAGTAAAGGGTTCGAAGGCGGCGGCGGCCGTTCAGTTCCAGCTCTCGACATTCCAAGATCCTCTTCTTTGACAGTCGTGACGACCTTGGGATCGGCACCGAATGCTAGAAGAGTCTTTACAATCTCCATCTTATGAACCAACTGATCATTCATCAGCGTGAACGCCAAGGCCGATTGGGGACCAACGAATTCGTTGGGACTAGCGTCGCCGCTCGCCAAAACTTGTCGGACTTGCTCGACGTCATCGCTGGCGATGGCAAACATGAGGGTCGGTCTAGGTGTGGCGATAGCATACATGGGGGGTCGTGTCATGGAGGGGAGGCGGGAGGCTGGGGCTGTATGAGGCACGACGGGAAGTGGTCGGCGGATGGTATACTCATGACTCGTATTATCCTCGATATCGTCTTCGTCCTCGGGAACAAGGGAAGGTTCGGAGAGCATGCTCAAACGCCGGCTCTGTCGTGGATATGCGGTCGGGGTAATGTCATCACCGTGGCTCTGCCAAATCGCGGGTCGTGATAAGGGTGCAGAGTGTGGTGTTTCGTCAAAGTTTGCAAGATGGGACATGTGAACGGAGGATAGAGGCGATGAGTTGACTTCTGAAAGTAATGTATGTTCATTATGCTCAGGTATGGTTGATGTACGTTTAGACGAAAGCTAGATGAAAGTTTAGCCTCGGAATAATTTGCGGGGATATCAAGGACAGACCAATGGATTATATGAGAGGGACTTGCGAGATGATACAGTTGCAATTGACATGGAGGAATTTCCTGTGCATAAGGTGGTTATCAAGTGCTGATTTGCGAGTGACCATCTGTTCTTACGATAACGATTGATGGAAAAATTGGCAGTGCGAGAAGGTGCTGATGATGGTTTTGGGCCCAGAAGGGTAGACTGCTCGTGGTCAGAGCGAGCATGATCCCAGAGTCCCTCACTACGACTTACCAAGCGAAGCGGCCTCAATCCACGGGTAACGGATTCTGTGGGAGATAATGCATCCGGAGAAAATGCACGGTCGCTTTGTGAAGAAGGAAGGCAGTGTATAGAGGTCTTGGAAGGTTGGGATGTATGATGAGATCCCAGGGAAGAACGACCCGTACGTCCCTAAAATGGCGAGGATTGAAGCCCAAAAGATAAAGCCATGGATAAATGTACATACCAGAACGAGAGATCCACGAAAGCCGAAAGGGACCTTTTTGGACGCTGGCACCTCCGGCGTGCTAGAGGTGGAACTATCAGGGCTCCATACGGAGCGCACGGAGGAATGAGTTGGGATAGTTTCTCGGGATAGATCATCGAAGGAGGCAGGAGGTGATGGGACGGAGGTAGGCGAATCTGTGGAAGGTATGATCGTTCCCGAACGTGTTCTTCCGGGAGGAGGCGTGAATACTCGTTCGCGGAGAAAGCCGGAGGTCAGAGTAGCTGGCGGAGAAAGTGGTTCCTTTCGTTCGACATCGTCGCGAGGTACGGCATCCGATACACTATGCAGGCTCTCAGAACTCTCGGTTGAGTGGCCCGATAGTTCTGAATAGTCGGCGTAGATAGAACCCAAAGTGTCATTTTCATTGATAATGCCCGTGGGGCTACTTAGGTAGGCAAGTTGCGCGGTAAAATCCTCGTCCTCATCGTAGTTCGGGTTGGAGGTCCCATGGTGGAGAGACTGGGTCTCAAATGAGGCGAAAGTAGCGTCGACCGAGGAATAATTATCGAATCTTGCGCCGTAATTCGTGCTGTCATCAACCTCCTGTGTAGCTAGGAGGGCAATGACCGATTCTTCTTCCATCGAATCATCACTATAGTCGACGAAGAAAGGTTGTCCAGATCCGGCCGTGTAACCTGCACTGTCCCCTCGTTCGCGCACTGAGTCATGGATGACTGCAGGATAGCTTGGGGAGTCATCCTCCGGAGATCCGTGATAAGAGCTCAGGATAGACACATTTCCGAACTGCGCAGTATAATTTCCCTCATCGTCCTCCAGAACATCTGCAACAAGATCAGGAGATGCTTCAGTTTCCGCCTCAAACGAGTGGGTATCGTCTGCCATTTCCTGGGAGTAACTCGCCACGACAGGATAGCTCTCGTCCTGTGAATTAGCGTTGTCGTAGTAGTCGAATAAGGAAGAAGGGTCAGTTAGCGTCGTACGATACGCATCGTCATCGGGCTCCGTTGTACTATGGACGGAGTCGCGATCTGAGGGTAGTCCGGTCTTTAAATTATCTGATGAAGGAGCGGCCAAGGAAGAGTTCCCAACTGCTTCATAATCGACAAACTCCACCAAATCATTAAAAAAGTTGGGGGATGTTCCAGCAGTCCGTTCGATAGCGCGTCGAACTTCCTCGGGGGTTGGCGGTGGCATTCCAAGATATATAGCCGTCGAGTTCTCTTCGGGGTCCCATGTAGACGTATAACAGTCTGTCACGTCATCAACCTGACCTTTAGTACAGGGACTGACACTCCGTTCTTCCAATATTCCATTGTCCAAAGCCACACCTAATAAGGGTGGACTGGACACCTCGCGATGTCCCTTTTCAAGACAGATGGGATGGGCGCCTTCATTATCAACTGTGACAGATTGTCCTTCGCTATCCCAAGAAGAGACGGGGGCTGCTTCCATGCCCTCCTCATGATCACTGTCATAAGCTTCAACGATTTGAAGCGAGGCACTAGGCCGTATGTCGCCGCCCGAAGATGGGACGAGGGAGCTTTGGTCTTCCAAGTCGTCCTCGGGAGGATAATCCCCACTGGTGATTCCCCTATCATCTCCCACGACAATATACTCCTCAGAACCTTCTGTTACGTCTTCCTCACCTAGGGACGTGTCTTTTTGCGGACTATCGAGGCTCGGCTCATACTCACCGTGATCGGAAACGGGAGTCTGTGGTTGCCGATCAATGAACACACCTAGCTGAGGGGCCAATACACGTGATCCTGGTGTCCTCAACGGAGAAGACAACATGCCGAAGGTCGACCTGAGTGGACTACGAGGCGGAGATCGAGGAGGCTGAGAAGGATTCTTCCATGTTTCTGCATAGCCTGAGTCGATGGGAGAATTCCATCCGGGTGCTATTGATATGTGGAAGCTTTGGTTGAATGGAGCCAAGTTAAGGTGTGACAAGTCGACAGGTGACAAGAGGCTGGAAGCATGCGCGTCGTCGGGTGAGCTCTGGACTGCATATATGGAGGGCCGGGCTTCAGGTGATTGTACGTGGAGTGTGAGAGAGCGAGGACTTTCATCGACGTCATTCTGCGCAGGTACAAGCATCACGCCAGTAGAGCCGCGAAAAGAGTTTTGACGCTTTATAAATGCCGAGTTGGTAACGATAGTGTCGACGGGGGGGGCCTCATCCTCCTCTTCGTACTCGTCACTGGGGTCTTCTCCAATGACATCCTTGAGTGCAAGGAGCAAACCTGCTAAGCGTGGAGAACGAGGTGGCGAACGGACGGAGCTCGGAGAGGTAACGTTAACCAGAGGAGAGTCAGCCGATGGTGTTTGTGGTCTTGAGGCAGGGACGGAAGATATCTTAGCAGATGCCGAATGTTGGAAATTACAGGAATCTGCAAAAAGGCAACGGCCCTGCTGATAGAATGGACAAGGTCGTGCTGTAGTCAGAAAAAGTCAGCGGTGTACTACGGGACGCGACGAGAGACGGAGACAGACTCTTAACGCGCCACGAAGGAACAGGCTGAGCCATCGCCAGACATTGACCGAAGAATGAAGTCGTCTTTTCCGTTACAGCGACCCTGGTCGCTCTGTCGACCTGATCTTCAGATTTTCTTCACGTCGCGTCACTCCAACCAACACTCACGTGACCATTCCCTGAGTCATGGCCGCTTGTCTGGCCAGGATTCCTCGACTAACCCTCTTCTCCGGTCCTAATTGCTCTCTGTGTGACGTGTGTCTTTTTTCTTATACCTATCAAGCGGATAAATCATCATCTCTCCTTGTTAGACCGCGAAAGCTGAGCTGGCCAAAGTCAGACAAACTGTACGTTGTCCCTTACCAGCCTCTGATGCAAGAAGAACTCAAGGACACGTCCTTCCGGTTCCGCAGCGACAATTCCAGCTGGAGACCATAAATATACAGGACTCGGGCCAGGAGAAGTGGAAGAAAAAGTACATCTACTGGATCCCAGCTCTTCATCTCGAGGGCAAGGAAATTGCCAAGGGCAGGTGGGATGCCCAGACGGTCTACCCAGCACTGGACGATTGGCAGAGGCAGAATGCAGAACCTCCAGCGAACTAGAAACCGAAGTCTTCTTCGTTGACCTCGGCGGTGCTCTGGCTTGGGAACCATTTGGAGTATATGTACGCGGGAGCGAAATTGTCCTCGGACAGGAAGAACACCCTGACATCCCGACTCCAGATAATGGATCATCTCGTTGCTTCAATTGTGGATCACCAGACCACATCGTCAATGCATGTTCCTTGCCTCTGAACCGTGCAGTTGTATCTCTCTCCCGCCAATATTTCTACTTTTATCAATCCCTACGAGGCGATGTTCAGTTTCAGCGAATCCATGTTGTTGAAGAATGGCGGCGACAGCGCCTTGAATGGCTGGACGCATTTGAACCTGGTGCAATTCGTGGTCCACTTCTGCTCGACGCGCTGGAAGATAGAGATGGGGAATGGTTGGCCAACATGGCCTTCTGGGGCTATCCCAGCGGTTGGTTCAGCGTTGAAGACCCTCGGGAGAGAATTAGACACTTGATTTTATCCGAGAATGGGAGCGACGAAGCCGACTTTGGAGCATGTGGTCCCTTCTTCATTTTTGGAGATGACGTTGACCCGGAAACCGTAGAGCCATCGACCGAAAGTGGATCTGAAGGCGATGACACTGGAGAAGAAGAGTCTTCAGATGACGAATCCACAACTCTATCGCTCTCGTCAGATGCGCCACAACCTGATGATCAATCGACACCGATCCCTAAGCGATGGGCTGAATACCCTTCATCGCATTTTTCCTCTCATCTTCTTCCCGTCTACAATGGTATCCAACTTCCCCCTATTTCGCATCGGGGGAGTTCAACATATACCCGTGACCGTCAGGAGCTCTGGCACCGCTTGGTCTCTGGCTCAATACCCCCAAGAACCACCCCTCCGTGGAGGCTTCCCGGAGCATTCGGTGTATTTACGAATCTCCCGCACCCAATCTCGGCATCTCCTCCACCCCCTTCTACCACACCGCCGCCCTTACCACCACATCCAATTACCGACCCGCCAACCACCCCTACTGAAGGGTTTAACGTGTATGACATCGACGAACTAGACATGGACCTGTCCGATTAACCGCGATCTATCTCAGTGAATCCTCAACACGGTGGTTTGATGCTCAAAAGAGTAACATGTCAAAATCCCGTACAAGAAAGGTTTCTTGCCTTTGCCCTCCAGCCCAAGCAAACGAGCACCTATGCTTTTGGTTACACGTAACCCGACCAGAACCCGTTCTTGTTCTCGTTTTCCGTCAAGATGTAGTTGGTTCCGGTATCCTAAAGATCTGGCCCATGGTCAGGCCGCACCTGTACCCAGCTATCTGGACCCAAGGACGGCTATGACTTATCTTTTTCGCTGGAACGAGACTCGAGATGCTCGGATACTTGGTTCAAAAACAGACCTGACTTTTGTTATGACGTTCGGCTACTGGTCTCCGTCCTCTTGACGTACGTTATCACTTTACGGGGTCATAGTTCGTAGTTCATATGAGCAACGGCACAAATGGTATGATAGCAGATTCATAGCCATGACTGAATACATAGAATCTGAAGTACCCGTTGAGTTTTCGTCGAAGAGATGAGGGATTCACGTCGCCCAATGGACTCCTACCGCAAGCAGTGGGATTACAACCACGCTGTTCTGCTAGTGCTCATGTTTGTTCTGGGAGAAGGAATTCTGATTTACTGTCGAACACTGTTAACAGGAGTGAGAGTTCCCCTCCTGCCCAGGCGCTCGCAGCAGGCTTCATTGGAGAAGTTCTCATGTGGAGTTTCGCCTCACTTGGGGCCGCATTCGACGATCTATCACCATCAGGACTAGATGCCAAAATCTCGCAAACCATCATCCAAACGCTAGGGAATATATCACACCAGAATATGCGGTACCATTTGACGGGAGCATCAGGGTACAGACGCAGGGCCTCGAAAGTAGACATTTATCACGGCTGGGTACGATCAAGGTGTGTTGGGTTCATGATATTTTACATCAAGCGCGCTTTATGGATCTTAACATCCTCTCGGGGCCTGTTAATCAGGAAAAACCGTCAGGAAACAGGTCCATAGAAAGAATAGAGAGGGGTATATGTACTTGTCTTGTCCATCTACAGCCACAGCGCCTAGACGTTGTACCACCCGCATTCCAGAGCTTACGCGGCCAAATATAGTATGTTTGTTGTCCAGGTATGGTGTTGGCGCTAATGTGATGAAGAATTGTGAACCTAAAAGATGTATAAGTCGAAGTGGCTTCTGAAACACTTGGAACATGCCATTCGTATTTGGCCCAGAATTCGCCATTGCAAGAATACCCGCGCCTGTAAATCTTAACTCGGGATGAATTTCATCTTCACTGAAAGAGAGTCAGTTAGCACAGCGCAGAAAGGCAGAGTGGAACGCCAACAATTTTTGTCCATAGATGCTTGTACCGCCTCGCCCTGTCCCAGTGGGATCGCCTCCCTGAACCATGAAATCCTAAATCACATCTCAGAACGTGTCGACCCAAGGGGTGGATATTGGACCCAACGGATATTATCCTGTGGAACACGACTCCATTATAATAACCTCGTTTCGTGAGTTCGGCGAAATTTTTGCAGGTCTAGAACTCGTAAGCAGGGTTCATTATCCTCCTTCTCCCTAAATAGCAGACGCACGACTTACTCGAGGAGCATGATCCCAGTAGAGTTCCAGCTGGACGTCACCTAAACTCGTCTCCAAAACTACGGAATCCATTGTGGTCGAGGACGAAGCCAATGTTGTGGCACAGCCACCAACTTCTCTGGACTCGGAGTGTTTCTTTCCATCTACTCGCCGCCTTTTTCCAAAATGCGGGCAATAGTGCAACGCGTCACAGGAGCATCCGTATCTGGTGATGAAATTGTCGAACACGTTGGCAAGACCAATCTCTCATTCAAATCATGACACAGTCGACGAACAAATTATCTCTCGAATATCGAGAGGCCTCATGGTCCTCGTTGGCATTGGATCAGGTCTGTTCCGCCACTCTCGTGGGGTAAGCCAATTAACGAGTCGTTGATCGCAGCATAGACGATACCCTGAGCGATGTCATGAATCTTACCAAAAAAATGTGTGTACGGCAGGTTTCGATGTCCCCCCACTGAATGGATAATCGACTGTTCTTTTTCTGACGTTTCAGCCTGACTCTACGGGTTTTCAATGACCCAGCGGACCCTGACAAAATGTGGAAAGCCAGCGTCAAAGACATCGACGGAGAAATTCTTTGCGTCTCTCAGTTTACCTTGATGGCGAATACCTCTAAAGGGAATAAACCAGACTTTCATCGTGCAATGGTTCGTTAAGCCCGATATCTGGATTGGTGCTTATCTTGACTAGAAATTTTCAACTAGCCCACTGAGTCTTCGAAGGACTTGTATGCGACCTTTATAGAGAAGCTGAGTCAAGCCTACAGCCCAGAGAAGATACGAGGTGATGGATATTGTATTTCGATGAGCTTTACCTTCTAATATCGCATCAAGATGGAAAATTTGGTGCTATGATGAACGTCACCTTAACGAATGAGGTCAGCCATGGATTTTCCGGTTCGATATAGGCTGATTTGATTGTATTCATCCAGGGACCTGTGACCTTTACACTTGATTCGCGAAAGTTCGAATATGTGGATTCTACTAGGGCAAGCACTAAAAACAACATACCCGCATCGTGATGTGAGCGAACTCAGAGGAATATATTTTCAAACGACTGTGACTGTTCTGTCTGGAAAGGAAGCAATGCTTCCGGTTTCCTACATGAGGTGTTTCTATGGAATCTGGATCGTCACCACCAGATGTCTCTGATTTTCGAGTTGATGCCAATCGATACTACTCAACAGACGGCAGCTACATTACCTGAATATTCACCTTGCCGAATATTCCAAAGGACTCCTCATTCTCGTTGGCCTTCCAGTTCTGGTCGTCATACTCGAACCCATACAGGGATATGCTCTTGTCATCTCGACAAGCACATTTCAGGCTCTGAAGCACCAAACGCTCAGATAGCAGAGAAGGTTGAGCCAGGCCGATAGTAGAACCTCGGGATGGCCAGCCTGATCTGCTGAATCATATCGCCAGAGCAGCCGTACATTCAGGCACGTAGTCTGCGATAACAATCTTTTCCGTTGGACAAGCAGTCCTTGAGAGCAGTTGTCGTAAGGAAGTTGCCGGAATGCTCTGCCGTGACTTTGCTGTCGAAGAATGCGCTTTGGTAATGTCAATACGACGGTACGTGATTCGGTCTTAGGAGTGGTGTAAACAACTTACTGAACATTAGCAGCAACGAGGTTGCCCCCGCAAAACGTTGGGTTGTTTTGATTTCAACCCATGTGTGAACGGTGGAGACCAGCGTCGTTATCCCTACGGAGGAGCAGCAGCCATTTCAACCGAACTATTCGCGTGCTTGTGACTTCTTATCGCGCACATCTTCGACTTCACACATGATATTTTCCGGGTGTCTGTCACCTGGTAAAATTCCATCGCTCCATTTCTTGACACCGACCCGCAGGTACCTACCTCGTTCCAATTGTCAAGAAGAATATGAAGAGGGTCCGTATCTTCCGCAAGCTTCACAAAAGGTTTGTACATTTCAACTGTGGTTCAAGGATTAGTCCGAGGTATTTTCCAATGCTACATACGAGATTTACTTGGCGTTTGCCATGCTGGATGAAATGGGTCCCTTCGAGCAAGCGTTCAGTGTGCCCGGTGATTTCATGACAGCCACACGCTGGTATTAATATTCCCGCGAGGACAGTAAGCCCTTGGGCAAATGCAGCGCTGGATACCCTCTCCAATGCATCGCAATCGAAACCGAGAATCCTGATGGAATGAAAACCAGCGATTCTTGGCATTGGTCGCGAGGTCATTCCACTATGGATGTTCCTAATGTATGAGCCTTTTTGGTCAATAAAACCACTTACCCAAGTTTGCGTTCTACAGGTATAAGACGACACCCCACCTACGCTGTTGGATGCAGTGATGCCAGCAATGTGGTTGGTTGGCACCAATAACAGAAGATAAATGCAGAAAAAATTTAGTCGAAATTTGTCATGCGGACTAGGTACTTCATTGCCAGAGCTGTAGGAGTTCAACCCCGTCCCTCGCCTCCAGCTCAGCTTCAAAGAATACAATGCTGAAGTACCGAGGAGTTGAGTGGGATACGGCTAGTATCTGGGACTTCTCTGACGTCTCAACCAGAGCAAGAAGTATACTCCTAAGTCGTGGGGTAAGATAACAGACGGATAGATATCGATGGAGATTCAGGCGAAAGACATGCTGCCTTCGATAGCATTTTTTCGACGACTCCCCGCGACCTGAATATTCCATTCGCATACCGGCACGTCATTATAACCCCAGAAAGGACTATCAGAGATCAAGAGCAGATGAACCCTATGACCGCAAACCAAACGATGCGCCTTGACAACTTCCGCCTCGGTCGCTACATGTAATTGGTGCAATTTGTGATGTGTTGTGGTAGCTATTACGATCGTTGTGCTATAACTACATAGCACTTGTAAGGATATTGAAATATGCCTTCATCTTCGGCGATCCATACTTTATCCTCTCCTTTGTCTACAATTGCCCTGACATCTTGCCTTACTTTGTCCTTCTCTTCTTCAGGGAGCACAGCTATATAGCTTTTACTTGAAGCCCGGTCGACCGCTATATCAGTTGTTGTGGGGAGACTGAATTGCCAGACGTTTTCCAGTGGTGGCTGGAAGAACAGTTTGTAAGAACTCGTATCGAACACTTGTCGCCATAAATTCAGCCGAAACTGTGGCGTGCCGGCTTCGTGCCTTTCGATTCGATCGCGAAGCTGTAGGACCCAACGAGCTTGATCCCTGCGCCCCTAGTTATCGACCACGGCAACTGATGTCAGGTGAACTAACCTGCCTGTCCTCGAGATTCCAAATAAAGACAGCAGCTCCATCGGATTTCAAGATACGAAAAAATTCACGACAGGCGCGCTCGTAGTCAGGACACCAATGAAAGGCCTTGGGAAGAGATGCCATCTTGACCTTCAACCGATCATAATTAGGGAAACACACCTGGGCGATGATGATAACATCCGCCCAACCGTCCGGTAACGCAGTTTTCTCGAAAGTGCCATCATACAGGGTCACTCGATTATCTTCAACTGTCTTAGCGAATACTCCACGCATCCCAGCACTTGGCTCTACGGCTTTGATTTCGTTGATATCTGAGATCCAGTCGGGATGAGCAAGTAATGCACGAGTGAAGATACCCGTCCCAGCTCCGATCCTGGAAGCTTCTCGGCTCATAGTTCATCAGTGAGTGATTTGTGTCCACGCACTCAGCGACGTTCAGAGGAGCCTGCCCCCTTAGATTCTGACGGATGTGCGATAGAGCGGCCGGTTGGTATGATGGACGCGCCCTTTCCATAACTCCCGCGTAAATTCCAGCAACATGTCATTTCGTTGTAAGGAAAGTGGGCTTACCGATCGTATAGATCGTTGTTTCCATACCCGAATCCACTCTGAGCGATTGTGTGGACCATGGGCATATGACTCGGTGTGGGGCAGATACCCGGACCGCGATTCCGGTTGGACCAGCTACTCACGTGATCGCGGTGACTTGTTTTCGCGACGCGTTCAACTTGAAGTTTGGAACAAGTTTGGAAGGTGAGCCTGCAAGCTTCTTCTCGTCCCTGTTGCCAACATATGTACTTACACCCCAAAAATGTCTGATTCAGCCCCCCACCAAAGTTAGATCGATTTTCGCTGCCAGTGGTTTGGGCGGTTTCAAATTATCCTTAATTTGGACCGGGCCTGTGCCCCTAATTTTCGCCCCACATAGGATGGATGGTGTTTTGCTGGGTTTTGGCCGTTTCGGACGCGCTCTGTAATCGTGGCTCAACGTAAAGTGCGGCCGTCATGAGGTCTGAGTTCAAACTCCTCTCGACCCCGTTTTTATCCTAGCTCGCCACCAGGCATTCACATCGACAAGAGTCGGCCACTTTTATCCTTGCCGGAGCACCATGGTTTCAGTCCAAAAATCTGCTATTTCTATTCTTTTCGACTGATTTTTCCTCAGCTGCCGGCCTGAATACCTCCATTTTTATCCTTCTGGGGATCAATCCTTTTGATTGGTGTTCGGAGGTCCTGTAGTGGACCGCGTACCTTTGGGGGTGGGATTATCCTGTTGCAAGTTCAGTTCAATTTCGGACGGTCAATGAATCGAGCCGATATCCTCTTCATATCTCGAAGTTGGACAACACCCCCTGAAATGGGAACTGCAGGATACAAGCATGTTCTTATAAGTATTATCGCAACATTACCCAGATATACCTCCCCTTTTTTGGCCAGAGTATACCGGCGTCGAGACTGGTATTACACTGTTTACAATAGCAGCGACAGCTATCCGTCAGGTTCGAACATTACGTTGACATCTTATTTCGCTCATCGACCACCACCCAGGCCTGGGACTCGAGCTTGCTGGGACGATTCCTCGCGATCCCGAAGAATACCTCAAATGGTTGGAGGAGAAGCGACGTGAGCTCGATGTCCTCATTGAGGGGAAGACCAATTCAGAAGATTACGTTGATAATGGGGCGGACCAGGAAATATATACAGAAAGTGTTTCCAGGACGCGTCCACGCTCCATCCTTTTTATAGAGTGGACCTACATCATCGACCTTGATCATGAGGTCTTCCATGGTACGTGGACGCCAGTCTGCCATTTGTAGTAGGATCTAATCTTCTCGCCAACTTAAGTCGACTCGCACCCTCTCTTCCGCCTTGATCATATGCCTTCTGAGAAGGTCTTTCTCAGCTCCATCGGTGCTGATTCCTATGGTCACCACGCATACAGCCCCAGGACGCCTGAAGAACATCGATACAGATGGAAATCTTCTCCACATAGCATCCTTCGCCTTCTGCGGAGACAGCCTGCTCACGCTGGCGGAGCTTACGCCCCGCAGTTGGTATGCTGCCAACGAATTTTTGAAGTTCCCTCACATTGGAATACATCGAGTTACCGGCGTACATGAAATGGACCCTGCGGTACGGTCGGTAGGGCTAGGTGACGAGAATTTCCTTTGGAGTGCGTCATTCCGGACCAGCTGTCGACGCAGCAAGGAAAGCCAACACCGAGATACCGATCACATTATTGTCACGCAGCGCGATTCCCATGGCTTTGGTTCTAAGGCCGTAGAGGGGAACTTGTGTGACGTCTGGAACATGTTGCCGCGGGAGCTGGCTAGCTTTTTGCATCGGGCCCCCAGCATTGTTCGGCCGCTGGAGAGCATAAGTCCAAAGGACCACGATTAGCAACCATTCTTTCTAGAATGTAAATAGACGGAATGATGAGTGCTATCGATCGGCATATGCAGCACCTCGGTCACATTTCAGCCTGTTGCAAGGGCTTGTCAAATCGACGCTAAGAAGGGCCGAGGAAATCCACTAGGATCACCCACACCTACTATGTTCAAAGCGTCATGAGCATCGATAGCAGCAATATACATCTTATCTATGTTCGAGGGTGCTGATCAATATTAAGGATGGACAAGTAAGGGGATAATGAAACCAATGAACGAACTCCAAAATGTCCTAGTCATAGTCGTCCTTCAAGCTCCTTCACTGCGTTTGCACTCCATGAACCCGGATTTCTTCATCTCCATCCTCAACCGTACGGTCCGTACCAACTGGTGCCCCTCCATTAGGAACCCTCACCAACACTAACAACAAAAACGACATCATAGTCGTCACCACCGTCACAAAGAATATCGCACGCGGAAACACCGCGACCGTGTTCATGTATACCAAGCCATACAACGCCGGTCCCACGATCTGCGAACTAACAAGAACCGTCTATTCCCTGCTGCCGAGAAACGTAACTCACACTCACCACAAAGCTTGCACAACACTAAGCGCCCCAAACAGCTTCCCGCTCTCAGTGCCTCCCTTACGCATGTACATCGTTAGCGCGACGCTCTGCGCTGTAGGGCTGAATCCCGCGCCGAATGAACCCATGAGCGAGCATATAGTGAACGCCCACGCCGTCGGCACGAGTGCCATGAAAGTGTAGTTCACCAAGTCAATCAAGAGCGAGCCACGGGCTAACCCCATGTCGAATGTGGTATTATGGGTTCCCTGTTTGAGTGCCTTGCGACCCGGATGGGGAGATGCTGATGGGGGCTCCGCCGTGGGCGAACGCGAAAGCAAGGACTGCTGTTCTCCTGTGTCAAGGTCGGCGTCTGAGGTGGTAACAGGGACATTTGGGCTGGACGGGGGCTCCATTTCGCTTGGACGAGGTTTGAAGCATTTAATGATGACTGGGTGGTAGATGATGAACGAACAGGTTGATATACAATATCACCTACGTGGAAGGAACAAAGCCAAAAATACCGCACGGGTAACGCCAACTAGACTGATCAAGTATCCCAGCTACAATGACCAAAATTTCGAAATCAGGCAACGATCAAAGCCTCATTGTAACAGACTCTAACCCACCGTTTCCGACGTCCATCCAAAAGCAGACGCCGCATACTGAAATTGAGGCGTAACCGATCCCTTTCGTCATCCATCAGATCTTGCCCTCGAACCGAATGAAGGAGGAACCCACAAAAACAGTCGTGGACAACCCATACCCCGCAGCAATCAACGTCAGACTCCAATCTCTCTTGCGTCGCTTCAGCGGATTCTCCGAACCGTTCTCGTCCCCATTATCCGGGAAAAATATTGTCAATGGGCTCAAAAATGCAAACAACCTCTTCGCCCTAGCGAGAAAGCCCACTATGGGGTTGGCGACGCGGTCCACCTCGAGGTCGCGGAGCTCTTTTTTATACCTTAACCTTGAGTGTCGCATCTGGTGCTCGAGCAAGGATTCGGGGACCGCAAACCAGACGAACAGGGCATACAAGAGGTGCACGGTAAAAGTGGCATAGAAGACGGAGAGAGTACGACCGGTGAACCGGATGAGAAGCCCTCCGAGACTGGGTCCTAAGGCTACTCCAGTAAAAATGATGCCCATGCAAAGGGAAAACATATGGGAGCTAGAAAATGAATGGGAAAATGTATAAAGATTGTCGCAAAGCGGAAAAACTAAGGGCGTACCGCGAGGACTCAGTAGTCGTGTCCGCTACGTATGCATGTGACGCAGCACCTGAGGCTGTAAAACCTGAAGGACAGAATTTGGGATCCGTGACTTCCCATAGAATAACAGACGGGGCTGACCACCTAACAACCCTTCCACTACAGGTCCTATGACAAGTAACCAATACCCACCAGGAAGACGGCAAGAATTGAGTGTGACAAGGATAAAAGTAAAGTCGGCTACCAGCAGCCCAAACGCAGTTATTCCCAGCACGCGCGTGCGACCATGTCGGTCAGAGAACTGCGCAAGTCATGCGTTGGCAAAATTACTCGCGTGAGCGGAGAACGTGCCGCGACTTACAGAACCCCACCAGCCGGTTGTTAGGCAACTGATAATACCCATGGATGTAGATATCACTGGGGAGGAAAATAATAAGGGCCAAGGGCTAGCACTCCTTGCTCGCGAGCACACAGAAGCGTTGATACGCAATGTTTGCAACATGAAGAGAGGAGGAAAACGGTACAACAAACTTACCAAGTGTCAACTTTGCAACCTCTGCCTGCACAACAGGGTCCGAGGCACATGTGTTTCCGCCCGTATCTTCACCCACCCATCCCCATTCAGACAACTTGCCTTCATCGAACCGCAACACAACACTTTCTGTCGCATGCGCCAATGGTGTGGGCAACCGGGAAACCATCGGCTCAGGAGAACGGCTCCGTTGCACTAATATAGGTGCAGCCTGAGAATGCTGATATGATCCTGGAGGGTATGCCTGTCTAAAAATATCCGGTTTGTGGACGCTACACACGAGCATCGTATATATCTCGATTCGCGGAGCGAGGGTGGCCGAAATCGCAATGGCAGCGAAGGGCATTATTCCGAGTACCCTGAGTCTTGGGTGAACACTTGTTATGTTCGGAGAAGGAAGACATACCACCAGGGCGAAGGGCGTCTCCACCATGGAAGATGTATGGTGCGTTCTCTGCGGATATGATAGTCCGCATCCGAATCTACGTGGTGTTGGGTTTCCTGGAGTTGGCCTACCTCTAGCTCCTCCTCACGACCCACGACAAGCTCGGCGAGGAGGCCAGCGGGTGGTTCGGTGACGGCACTTTCTGGGAAGAGGGACGAGGATGGATGTGGGTGAGACATGGTGGGAAATCATTCAATGGCCAGTTCCAGCTGCATCCCATGATGTAAGTATGTCGGGAGTTGAGGTGACGTAACCTGTCTGCCGAAGCCACTATCAGTATCTTATCTTATCAGAGTATTCTTACTCACCACCTCCTCCTCCTGCCGATGGTTCGTCCGCTTCTCTCCTCGCAGTCCGTCTCAATGACAACCCAATTCCCAGTCTCAGACAGTCGACATTCCTCAATCCATCAAGGACACTCTCCGCAAGTTTCGCTTTGCCCGTCGCAATGCAGGCAGCGCTGCCCTCGTCATCAAGATTAACAAGGCGAAATTAGTCATGGAAGAGGTCGAGCAGTTTGACAGCATCAGCATCGAGGAGCTGGCGGAAGGCACGTTGTCTGCCTTTTCCGGTGTGATCTCCACATGCTCACCAGCATGTTTTGTCAGAACTGCCGGAGAATTCCCCCCGCTATGTCATGTTGTCGTACGAGCTTAACCATTCGGACGGACGCAAGTCATTCCCGCTCGTAATGATTAATTGGGCACCGACGACGAGCGAGACCGGCATGCTTACGCTGCACGCTAGCGCATTACTCAACTTCCAGACAACAGTGAGTGCCATTCATCCACGTTGCTATCCAAAATTCATACCCTGATGCAGGCCGACATTAGCAAAGTTGTCGAAGTTCGAGATGGTCCGGAGGGCCTTACCAAGGAGGTTATCGACACAAAGTTGCTTGCAAATTAATCTGTCACTAGATTATCATACCGGAGATCCTATACCTTCGTATTGCTGTATGTAAGATACTTACACCGCTGGCAGGAGACGTTACAAGACGGACTTGTAGCCTAAACCATAGCCAAACACATGATCAGATCGTGTGATTTTTGGCGGTGTATCCATGACGACCGCAGGTGATCAGATTATGGTTATCTATACAGGTATGTGTACAAGTCTGACTTGTAATGTTTCCTGCCAGCGGTGTTACCGTCAGATGGGTTGTCTCCAGAAATCAGACAACATGATCCCCCATGATCCCCGCAAGCACCCATGCATTCCCTACCACATACACCAGACTCCTAGCCCAAAGCCCAAAAAACCTGTTCTCTCCCAAGAACTCGAGCTTGTACGCTTCGGCAAACCATAGCGCCTGCGTCCCGAACCACGCCCCCATGTAAACGAGCCCTTTCTTTCCCGACGTGGAAAGCCATGGGGGGAGGAGGGGGAGGAAGAGGAGGTACCAGAGAAAGTACTGAACAACTCGCTGTCAACTCTCAAGGATGATAGCGGAGACCGACAAGACAAACCTGAGATGTGCACACTTTATTGAACAATACGAATACAACCGTCTGCACGAACCAGGCAAACACAAGATCCTGCCTTCGCCTTCCGAACGCTAGACCCGCCCCGAGCGCGAGGGTCATTTGAGGCACGAAGCTCACAAGAGGCAAATGAATCAGTCGAGTCCAGGGTGAGGTACGTGAGGTAGAAGTAGGGCGAAAAGTTGTGTCGGTGGTCGAGGCGGTAGAGATGGTAAAGGTATGATTCATACAGAAATGGGAGCCCCAGCTGTTGCGAAGAATAAAGGTGCATGTAATAAGAGATAGGAAAGATCCTTGTTTTGTAGTGGGACTTACACAGGATCACACCCTCCGAAAAACGTCCCCGCACTTGTGAAGCCAAACTTGACTGTATCCAAATTGACATACTTTCTCCAGCTGCTCATATTCGTCTTCTTCTCTGTGCCAATCAGGCCGAGACACGCGACACCGTAGATTACAGGGCATATCTTCCGGTGGGTGCTCAGTCCCAGTAACATGGCAGCGGCACTCCACCGTCGCTTGAGTGCTGCATAGAGTGAGAGCAGGACGAAGAGGGAGACGACAGACTCGGAAGAGCCACGTGTCGAAATGGAGGGTTAAATAAAGAGGTGAAGTGAGGAGTACATGTACAGGGTAGTTTGTTCTAGATTTTAGACACCTTGATCTACGAGTACACAAAGCGACCTACGCGTTCACCAGCCACTCTCCAAATTTTCTGTTTGGTGCTCGGCCAACCTCGCACCAACATTTTCGTGCTTGAGGTTGTGAGGATGATGCGTGGGGCCACCCTCAAGGCGGCCCATCATGGCCAAAAACCTGGTTACGTTCCAACACGCCAACGCTCACACTCTTTCTCTTTGGAAGACTTCCCTCCCTAACGAAGCAGGTCTCGACGAGATCCTCAGCAAATTCAACATTGATGCACCGCAACTGTCGGCGGCGGATAGGTTATGTGATGTCTTCCCTGCTCCGCCTGTGGATGGGTTTCTACACTTGGTTGTTAGGGCTCCATCTCTCGGTGAGTATGAACCACAATCTTGAGGCTCTCCTGACTTCCATCAGATTCTGAGACTCTCAAACTTCACTGTCTGGTGCTAGGTCAACCTCGTACCAACATTTTCTTGATCGAGATTGCCAGGACCATGATTGTGGCCACCCTCCAGAAGGCATCGAAGCCGAATACCCAGATACATTCCAACATGCCGAGGCTAACACACTGTCTCTCTGGAAGTCTGCAAGTCTCGACGGGGTCCTCAGGAAGTTCAACATTGATGCACCACAACTGTCGGGGACAGCTAAGTTGTGTGATGTCTTCCCTGCTCTCCCTATGGACGGATATCTACATATAGTTGTAAGGGCTCCACCTCTCGGTGAGTGAGTGATTTGTCCCTACTCCAATGTTGGCAGCCCTCCATCAACCTTCCAGTCTCCTGTTCCGCCTTCCTTCTCCGCTTTCTCTCATGGGCTTCCAGGTACTAAACGTGCGTCTCCCGAAACACTGGCAGAAGAACTTCTACTATATCAGTCCAAACGTACAAAACTTGCCACGACTGCGCCATCAGAGACAGGGGAACCGCAAGCATACTGTAGACTCCAGCGTGACCCCCTTGAGAAGATCTTGGACGATCGTCCAACACCGGATGCTGACATGCAACCCATCTCTCTTCTTTATGATGGTTTTGGACACTTCCTGGACATTCTAGATGGTCGTGATGAGGCTTCCGGAATGGCAGACGTTAACGTTCGAGAGTTGCACAATGCGGTAGATGATTTAGCAAACGCGATGACTCAATATTCGACAGTGAACATCTCCGGAGGGGACACAGCCGCACCCCACCTTTTGCGCATTTTTTCGGCCCGTAGCGGCACCCAGATTCCTCAGCCCCAACCTGCTGCCATCGGCTCAGATTCTTCAAGACACCAGGAGACACATGGAATCTTTACCCAGACCTGTCCCAATTCGTGCGCGCTGTTTCCCAGCCATCTCTTGCACAAATTCCCATCCTCATCCGACGACTATCTCACCTTTGAGATTCAAGATTTCTTTCCCGACGGGCAACCCTATCGCCTTTCATATATCGCACAGACGCCAGGTGCTGACTCAGCACGCATCCTTATCAAATTTGTTCAGCGGTACTCAATCGCATTGCACGAATTTTGCGCCAAGTCGGGCCGTGCCCCACAGATCCTCGCTTTTGAGCGGCTTCCTGGCGGGTGGTGGGCCGTGGCGATGGAATATATTGAGTCTGCCTGCCCGATCGCTGACGCACCCGACCTCCGCGCTCACCTGAACGACTGGATAGAGAACATCAAAGGCCTCATGTCTGACTTCCATGACGCGGGTCTCGTACATGGTGATCTGCGGGATGCGAATATTATCTGCAATGGAGATTCTGTGATGTTGATTGACTTTGATTGGAGTGGTAAAGACGGAGAGGTGTCCTATCCTACACTGCAGCTCAATGACGAATTGGTGCGAGGTCGGAGGTTTGATAATTTGATAATTAGAAAGGAAGATGATATACACTTGTTAAACTATGGGGTACATGCGGGGTACCGTATGATCAAGGAATATTATTGGCTTGAACTTGATATCTGAACAAAATAGACATAGTAAACATTTATGAAAGGAGTAATGCGCAGCCGGAGATGCTAAGGTATCGTCCAAAGTCCACAATTATCCCACAGTTGATGCTGAACAGCAGGCATCGCGGTCAAATTGCTAAAAGTCCAGAACAAGTTGAAATGTTGCTGAGAGGTTTGGAGTCGCCAGGAGCAAATTTCCCTCTAGAAGTCCATATCCTCTTCCCGGCAAGAAGCAACGGTTCCCAGATATCCGGAACGAGACGTCGTTGGACCAATCGGAGTCACGTTCCGGACAGTCCTCCGCCTCGGTTGGACCCCCCGTCAACACCACCCATGCCTCGTGTAATGGCGATGGCCTCCTGCAGCTCCTCACCACCCCTCATCCGGAGATATCCAGGCCAATAACCAGCCATCCTGGGATCACAAACAACTCTGGTGAGGTGCTCAGCAATGAATGCATGATCCAAATCTTCTGCACTAGCGTGCCGGTCTCGAGGTATCGCACCTCGATGTGAGTGGGGCTGAACGTAAGAACGAACGGGTCTTTGAAACCTGTAACATGTCCTCGTTAAGTATCGAGGATGGAAAAATCGCTTTCCTCTATCACGAGGGGGAGCAAACAAAAATATATGAACGTACTCAATGCCTGGACGGCGTGTCGCCATCGAATCTTTTGATTCATTTCAGGCCGCGAGAGAAGGCCTGACCTGTTTATGTAGCAAGCAAAGCCTGAGACGGTTTCGCACTCGGAATGAGCACCAGACAGCCAAACGACGCAGAGAGGGGAAAAACACGAACGATCGCAACATAGTAAGAACTCGCTTCATTCATGAGCGGGGGAGTGTGAGGGACTCGGGTTACAAATCCCCGGGCCCCTTGTGACACTGTCGGAAAAATCCCCAGGGCAAGATCTGGTCAGATCTTCCTAATATAATTCAGGCTTCTTCAGAGGGCACCTGACGTACCCACATAACCCCTCTTATTAGAGGGACATTTATGGGTGACTTACCCCTCTAACTAGAGTGGTTTTATAATTAATACACCAAGCACGATTAAATGTTCACAAGGTCTCAACCCGTGCTGCGCTATGCGCAGCCCATATTGAGTCCTAACAGATGACATTGTTTGTCCGTTCGAGCACTTTGCATTATAAGTGGCATAAAGTTTAACTACACTTTTAACCGCACTGGCTGGTAACTCACAAAAACGACTCTAATTAGAGGTGCACGTCACCCTCACGTGCACCTCTAATTAGAGGGGTAATGTGGGGTGGCTATTTCAGGCTATTTCACGATTTTTCCCTGATCAGGGCTTCGGGATTTTTCCGACAGGTGACTGACTGTGACGTGTCTTCATCGCGTTCATCCATGAGTGATAGTCTCATACTACTCAACTGTCTGGTTCTGGGCAACCCCCCTACCAAAATGTTCCAGATCAGGATTGCGAGGACGATGACCGTGTTCGACCTCAAGCAGGCCATCAAGGCCGGAAGGCGTGCATTTCAACACCTCGACGCTGAAGATCTTTCTCTCTGGAAGACTTCACTTCCTGCCGACGGATGTCTTGAAGAGTTCCTCAGCTCATTCGATGTTGGTATACCGCAACTGTCAATGCTAAATAAGCTTTGTGCTGTCTTCCCTGCTCCGCCAATGGACCGATTTCTGCATACCCTCGTAAGGGGACCACCTCTCGGTGAGTAAGAACCGCAATCTGTTCGAGGTTCTCTCGACTCCCAGCAGACACGCCCGCCCGCCCGGATTCTGAGACTCTCCAACTCTTCTGTCTCGTGCTGGGCCAACCTCCCACCAACATGTTCCAGGTCGAGATTGCAAGGACGTTGAACGTGTTCGCCCTCAAGAAGGCCATCCAGGCCGAAAAGCATGCATTTCAACACGTCGACACTGACGCTCTTTCTGTCTGGAAGACTTCATTCCCTGCCGACGGATTGTCTTGAAGAGTCACTCAGCACGTTCGACACTGAATTACCGCAACTGTTGGCGCTGCATAAGCTCGCTGATGTCTTCCCTGCTCCGCCTAGAGACGGATCTATACATATCCTCGTAAGGGGACCACCTCTCGGTAAGTACGAGTGGCTCATCCCTACTCCAATGCTGACAGCCTCCCATTCCGCCTTCTTTCCCCGCCTTCTCTCATGGGCTTCCAGGTACCAAACGTAGGTCTGCAAAAGTACTGCCAGAAGATCTTCTACACCGGTTCAAACGTACAAAATTCGCCACGACTGCCCCATCGTTGATGGGGCAACCGCATACATACGAAAAACTCCAACGAGAACCCTCTCAGAGGATCCTGGACGACCGTCCAACGCCAGATGATGACATGCCACCCATCTCTCTTCTTTATGATGGTTTTGGTAGCTTTCTGGACATTACAAATGGTCGCAATAATGTTCCCGGAATGGCAGATGTTAACGTTCCAGAGTTGCAGGCGGCGGTAGATGAGCTAGCAAATGCAATGATTGAGTACTACGAAAATGAAAATGCCCGAAGAGAAAATGAAAACGCCCGAAGGGACGCAGCCGCATCTTTTCGGCCCGTGGCGGCACCAAGATCCCTCAATTTCATCCTTCTGCCATCGGCAGTATCATAAGCGACGGGCATAGCAGAGCTCCCCATGGGGGAGGGTTATCCACTGTAAAGTACAAGAACGAGCTCACGCGAATCAACTCACTTCCTCATTATTTTAACATCCCGATTTTTCCTAGGACCCGACGTCACTTTCTACGCTGTCGTCGCAATCGACACCCGCTATAGGCTCGTTCGCTTGACACCAACATTCTCATTTATCAAATCAGCAACCGAAGGTCGAGACCGCAAGTCTCTCTATTTAGCTTTTACTGCGGCTTCAGTCCTTCAAGCTCAGATTGTGCGAGACTCGAAGAGACTTATGGAACCTCCTTTACCCAAGCCGATCCCAATTCATGCGCGCCATTTCCCAGCCATCTGTAAATTGCGCAAGCACCCACCCTGCAACGACTATTTCACCTTTGAGATTCAGAAGTTCTTTCCCGACAGACAACCCTGTCGCCTTCTATATATCGCACAGACACTAGGTCCTGATACTCGACGCACCCTTATCAAGTTTACTCAGCAATACTCAATCGAATTGCACACATTTTGCGCCAACATGGGTCGTGCTCCGAAGATCCTCGCTTTTCAGCAACTTCCTGGTGGATGGTCGGCCGTGGCGATGGAATATACCGAGTCCGCGTGCTCGATTGCTGACGCACACGACCTCCCTGCTCACCTAAACGACTGGATGAAGAAAATCGAGGACCTCATGTCTGGCTTCCATGATGCAGGTTTCGTACATGGTGATCTACGGGATGCCAATATCATCTGCAACGGAGATTCTGTGATGCTTATCGATTTTGATTGGGCGGGTGAAGCTGGAAAAATGTCCTATCCTACACCGCGGCTCAATGGTGAATTGGTGCGAGGTCGGAGGTTTGATGATCTGACAATTAGAAAGGAAGATGATATTCGGATATTGAAAAATACTTTTGCTAAACTTCAAGGACTACGTATGTAGTTCTGCAGCTATGGTCAAGGATGCCAAATACCATTGGCTTGAACTTGCAATTGATATCTGAATAAAATAGAGAAAACATTTATGACATGGAGTAATGCGCGCTAGGTGTCGCCCAAATTATTTCAGCTCGTATAGTTGGGAGTTGAATGCTGAACAGTTGGCACCACCCGCGGCCAAATTGCCGAAAGTCCAGAACAGGTTGATATGTCGTTGAGAGGTTTGTCACCAAGAGAAAATTTTCCCTGGAAGTCCATATCTTCTCCCAGGCGAGAACCAACAGTTCCCCAGACATCCAGAACGAACCGTCGAACCAGTCGAAGTCGCGTTCCCCGCCTCGGTTGGACCCCCGTCAGCACCACCCATGCCCACCACAAGGGTCTCCTGCAGCCCATTACCACCCCCACCCCCTGATTCAGAGATATCCAGGCCAATCAATCGGCCATCCTGAGCCTGGATCATCAACAACTCCGGTGAGGTGCTCAGCAACGAATGCTTGATCCAAATCGTCTGCACTAGCGCGCCGGTCTCGAGGTGTCGGACCTCGATGTGAGTGGGGCTGAACGCGAGAACGTACGGGTCATTGAAACCTGTAACATGCCCCCGTTGAGTACCAAGCATGGAACATGTCCCTTTCCTCTATCACGAGGTGGAGCAAACAAAAATGTATGAACGTACTCAATGCCTGGACGGGCCGTCGCCATCGAATCATTTCAGGCCGCGAGAGAAGGCCTGACCTGTTTATGTAGCAAGCGAAGCCTGACACGGTGTCGCACTCGGAATAAGCACCAGACATCCAAACGACGCAGAGAGGGAAAAAACGAACGTTCACAACACAGTAAGAACTCGTTTCCCGCGGGATATCCAAGTCGATATATCGCGAGACACTTGGCCGTCTTCAGCTCACGCAAGGTCACCGTCGGATCCAACAGAGGTTGTGTGTCCAGAGTCTCTATATCGACGACTTCGAACGCGTAGTTGCTCATTCCGACTACCAACTTTGTCCTCACAAAGTGCACAGAGATCACTTTTGAGGGCAAATAAAACTCCTGCGGGAGAAACAGTCAGCAATCCCATCCCCGATAACACCGTCAACTGCGTAGATGACAACCTTGTATAGCTGCAAAATGGGACGTCCGGGGACTGGGGATGCTACGGGCCGCAGGACCTTGATAACGCTCGAGGACCAAGTCGCGGACTTGACGACGCATACACGCGGCTTTCCTTGCTGGAATCCGATCTTGAAAAACGCCACATGCGAAGTCACCTGTGCACACTCATGGATGCTGTGACCTCCCTTCGGATTGAGAGCATCGAGAGGGTGCGTCATCAGCCGATTCCCTAGCACGAGAATAAGGTCAACACATCAATACCGAGAACTACTGTTCGGGAGAATCTTTACCCGACTTGAAAACGAGGAGATTCTGATCTTCCAGAACGTCAAGTTGCAGGACGTCCGGAACTATCAGAACCAGACGGGGCGGCGTCCTGGCCGTGCGATTCAGCATGTAGACGCCATCATAGCTGCCATACAAGATATATGACGTCCCACCTGAAGCTTTCCAGTTCAGCATCGCTGGGTCACGAAAGGCAGTCGAAATAATAAACTCAACGAAGTGGGCAAGCACAATTCACAGATAAAGCCTCCGCATTCACCACGATCACCTCCGCATTCACAGCGAGCGACCTCTTCGTGTGGTACCTGCACGCCGGCCGCCATGCCCTACAGACCAAACTGCATCTAGCCAGCGACACCCGATCATCATTAAGATGCTCGATGAAGCGTTCGTAAAGCTCCTGTGGGATCCTCTCGCTGATCCCTAACGGCAGGGGTGAGACGGTGTACCCAGGAGTCTCCACAGCCGCCTCGTTCTGTGAAGATTCAAATTGGGAAGACGCCGTGCGCGTTATCCTGTTCGCGAACACGACATGCCTGGCAAAGGACGTGAAGGATGGCATGATGGGACAAGCTTTGCTACAGCAACTGAGTGGTATTGTCACCGACACTGCATTCTGCTTTGCACAGCCCATTATTCATGAGCGGGAGAGTGTGAGGGACTTGGGGGTTCAAATCCTGCTACCAAATAGTTTATTCTAATGCTACAGAAATCGAAAAAAAAGACAGCTACATCGACCCAGAAAAGACATACAGCCCACCGCAATATCTAAAGGAACCACGATTTCCACTTAAATCAAGGGAATATCTGCGATTATATCCAACCAGCGAGTCCCATTCATCCACCTTGCTATCCCAAAACTCATCCCCTAATGCAGGCTGACTTAGTTGTCGAAGTTCGGGATGGTGCAGAGGGTCTTACCAAGGGGGTCATCGACACAAAGTTGCTTGCAAATTAATCTGTTACTAGATTATTATACTGGAGGTCCTATACCTTCGCATTGCTGTAAGTAAGATACTTACCGTCAGATAGGTTGTCTCCAGAAATCAGACAACATAATCCCCCATGATCCCCGCAAGCACCCATGCATTCCCTACCACATACACCAGACTCCTAGCCCAAAGCCCAAAAAACACGTTTTGTCCAACGAACTCGAGCTTGTATGCCTCGGCAAGCCACAGCGCCTGCGTCCCGAACCACACTGCCATGTAAAGAAGCCCTTTCTTTCCCGACGTGGAAAGCCGTGGGAGGAGGAGGGGGAGGAAGAGGAGGTACCAGAGAAAGTACTGAACAACTCGCTGTCAGCTCTCAAGGATGATAGCGGAGACCGACAAGAAACAAACCTGAGATGTGCACACTTTATTGAACAATACGAATACAACCGTCTGCACGAACCAGGCAAACACAAGATCCTGCCTTCGCCTTCCGAACGCTAGACCCGCCCCGAGCGCAAGGGTCATTTGAGGCACGAAGCTCACAAGAGGCGAATGAATCAGCCTAGTCCAGAGCGACAGTCGCTGGATCTGCAGGTGTGTGGACCGGTTGAGGGCAGGATAGGTGAGGTATGTGAGGTAGAAGTAGGGCGAAAAGTTATGTCGGTGGTCGAGGCGGTGGAGATGGTAAAGGTATGATTCATACAGAACTGGGTAGCCCCAGCTGTTGCGAAGAAAAAATATGAGAGACAGGAAGATCCTTGTTTTGCATTGGGACTTACACGAGATAACACCCTCCGCCGAGCACGAGAAACGTCCCCGCACTCATCAAGCCAAACTTGACTGTATCCAAATTGACGTACTTTCTCCAGCCACTCATATTCGCCTTCTTTTCCGCGCCGATCACGCCGAGACACGCGACACCGTAGATTACAGGGTATATCTTCCAGTGGGTGCTCAGTCCCAGTAACACGGCAGCGGCACTCCACCGTCGCTTGAGTGCTGCATAGAGGGAGAGAAGGACAAAGAGGGAGACGACAGACTCGGAAGAGCCACGTGTCGAAATAGAAAATACGAGGGGGTTAAAGAGGTGAAGTGAGGAGTACAGGGTAGCTTTGTTCTTCAGCTCTGTTTTCGTTTCTTTGGATGCAGGACTTTGGGGCGAAGTATTCTTGCTTGGTCTCGGTTCAAGTATTTCAGAGAGCAGGAGACGGTATATCAGGATTCCGTTAAGGATGTCGCATAGCGCAAACAGGTATTTTCCAAAGGAAGGGTGCAGCCATCCGTTTGGTGTCAAGAGAAGGGCAAGCAATGGTGTGTATCTGTACGTTTCCCGATTGTACGGACTGCGAAGGGATGCGTATGAGAAAAAAGAGACAAGTGGGATCATGAGAGGAACTCACTCACTCGCCAACGTTCAAGGATGCGCCGAACTTGCCCTGGGCGATGTTGGACGGGGACGGTTGGAGGAGAAAGCGGGCGGCATCAGAGAAGACGCGATAGTCGACGTCGGTGTACTTTACGATGGAGTTGCGGTCATGCCATTCGCTGCACAGAATAAGTGCGACGCGGAGGGCGGCGGAGAGGAAGACGACCGTGCGGAAGGAGGGAATAGGCATCGCGACGGTCACGTGGTAGAAGTTCTGTCTCCTAACCCGATGACCTTGCTCGCCGTCGCGGCCACCGACGCGCTCAGTGTCGTCAACACATCATCTGTCAAATACTCGCAGGCGCCGTCGTCCATATCGACCTGCGTAACACTCACTGAGCCCGCGGTAGCCTCCACCTGGTCGTCCGACAATGCCGTTCTCTTCGTCGCGTCGGCGCACGCAGTGCACCAGTACGACCCGTCGACGAACGCGCTGAAAGACATCTTGAGGCTCCCAGAAGGACAGCAAATCTCCAATCTCGTCTGTAAAGACAAGAACACGCTCATTTATACCGTCGCCCGTGAGATTCACACCTGGAACCCCGAGTCAACATCCAAAATCGCGTCCCACAAGTCCCCGATAACGTCCCTCTCGCTTTCTAACGACTCCAACCTCCTTGCATCGACCTCATCCGACGGGGTCCACGTCCATAACCTCGCCCTCAGCTCACACACCGTCCTCAAGGGTCTCCCTACCACCTCCACCATCTCGGCGTCCGCGTTCCACCCCCACATCGGTACCCGGCTCCTCCTCGGACTCGCCAAACAGCTTCTCGTCTACGACACCACGCGCCCTTCTTCACCTATGAAAACCCTTCCCCTGGGCGACACAACAGCCGTCGCTGGCGACATCATCGCAGTCGCGTGCAGCCCATTCAGCAAGACTCTCGTCGCCGTCGCGACTGCTGGCGGAACCGTCGGAACCCTTGATCTCGAAAAGGAGAAAGCGTACGCTGGCAGGAACTTCTAAAAACTGAGTCTTCCCTAATTTAAGCCTTTCAGACCCTACCGCCCTCTCCATCTCAAGATTCCGCTTGCTTCACTCGCCTTCTCCCCGGAAGGAACCGCGCTTTACGTCGGTACTGAAGACGGGAAACTCCTCATACTCGACCTCCGTGCCTTCGACAAGCCGCCAAAGACCATCGTCGTCGGCGGCACTGGGAGTCGGATCCAGGGACTCAATGTGCAGGTATGCTCTTTCCCTTTCTCAACTATATAGGTTTTGATGCGCGACACAAGAAAAAAGTCAAGACAGCTGCCGAGTCCACCAAACGAACCACTGCCGCTGCATCAGCTAAACCAGAAAACACCCACCCCTCTCGCCGTTCCCTCGCACAAACATCATCAAAGGCTGCAGCTGTAGTGCCCACAGCAGGCCGCACTCGCGTAACTCGTCCACATTCGAATGCGGTGACTCCTACTCGTCGGGCTCCCTCCACGGTGGTGCAGAAGTCCGAAACATTAACCACACCATCCCCCAGAAAGCCGTCTGCAACTACAACGAGGGGAGACCCGCTACCGAAGAAGGTTCTCTCTCCAGCCAGAGATCCACTGGGGAATAGTGCGAGTGCGGGGGATATATCGAGTATGTCCATTCTTCTTTCTTTTTTCCACGAAACCGGCTTTATGACAATATCCAGTACAAATCGAGACATTAAGTGCCATCTCAAACGCAACGACTACAAGGAAAGTTACACCTGTCAAGAAGGCGACACCTGTATCCGCCGTCTCTGCTGCTCGTTCTCCTCTATCTCTGTCCAAATTGTCCGCTCGCAGCAGTGGTCCTTCTCCCAGTGTCTCCGCTGCTCCGCGGAAATCCCAGACGCCTCTGAAAGAGAAAGAATCAGCGGAGCGTACGAGGGGGCCTCTCCGCATACGCGCCCCGACCGGACCAACTAGCACCACTACTTCGGCTAAAGAAAAAATCCGCGGCGGTACAAAACTGAGCGCAGGAGATCGACAAACCGCCGAGAACACAAAAAAAGCGGGCGTCAGGACACAAACAAGACCCATCTCTTCCACTTCTTGTCTAGTCTCTGCTACCGACCGTTCCTCCCCAGCTTCCCGATTGTCGTCTCGCACAGGCGGCTTCTCTTCGACCTCTCCTGCTTCAACCCCTTCTCTGCCGCGGAATACCACAAGGACCAAAACCAAGTCTTCCTCCCCTGTCCCATCTCTTTCATCAGCGCTGAACCGGAAAGGCGGGAGCAGGACGCCCTCGCCAGAGTTACCAGGATTGAATATCGTTCCTCCCATGACTCCTGCCGTCGCGAAGCACAAGACCGGGATGCGGGTGTTGGGACTAGGGACGCCAGAAATTGACCGATGGATCCAAAGCAAGGGTAAAGGGCGGGTTGTCGGGTTTGAAGATGACGTGGATGAGGGTGTTGGCGGCGATATTCGCCAGACCGGAGATGGCGAGCGCGAAAGGGAACGCGGCCTCGCGATGCAGATCTCCCCTCACAAGTCTCCCATGCGTCACTCGATCCCTGTATCCCCATCCGCTGGCATCGAGGGAAGTCCAGCCTCCGCGCAGCAGTTCTTGCGCACGATTGTCCAAGACGTCATGTACGATTTCCAGCGGGAGTCCAAGGCTGAGATGGTTGGGCTCCATTTAGATCTGGTGAGGATGGGCAGGGGTTGGAAGAAGGAGCTGAGGGAGCTCATGGATGAGTATGTGGGTAGTTTGCAGGAACTAAGGGAGGAGAATGTGAGGTTGAGGAAAGAGAACGAAATTTTGCGGAGAGGATTTTGAATGAATGTTTTTATTCCTTATATATATATTTTAGGGTGCTCCCTGTACTATCGACAGATGGCCGTTGTGTGATTCATGATTATGAGGCCTCGCGTCCACGCTTTTGATTCTTTCAACAGAGGTTTGAAGAAGTTTGAATGACCTTTGAAACTTTTTGAACAGGCGTTAACAAATCTGAAATGCATGGGTAATGGTACAACCAAGAATTCGAGAATTTATAGGCAAATCGAAGCCAAGTACAGATTGTCGATTAGATCCAATGTCCTGAGACGAACGAAATTCGACCGACAATATTTGTGTAAACCAAACGGTCGTCTTGCTGTATCCAATAACTTATTTCCTGAATGCTCCGAAGCGGAAACGTTACTTGTTCTCCAACCCAAAACCCCCCAGCAGCCCAAGAAACTGACTAGCGAGGCGACACATACGCTCGATGTGGTGCAGTTAACGAACTTCTAACCAGCGCAAGTCGTGCAGTCCTGGAAAGACCAGTGCGTGGACGACACTGGTGAGTGGAGGCTATGCCATGGAGAGGTTGCACGTACTTACAATGTATACCTACTCAAGATGAAAGTTTAGGGAGATCAAACGCCTATCCTCGGTTTGGATCAACACCAACGGCCACGTGCAGAGCAGAGAATGCTTGATCCGGATAGTTTGCACCAGATCGCCGGTTGCAAATTTTCGGACTTCGATGTGGTCCGGACTGAATCCCAAAATGTAGGGAGGGCGAACAGCTATCGCCATATGTGAGCTGGGCGAGAGTGTGGCAAAGGCAAGTCCACGACCATACCCAGTTTTTTCACAGGTCGACGCCACTCGACCAAGTTTCTTTGTTCGTCCGGCTCAGACCTTGAGGGGTGATAATAGAACAGGACAGCTGCGGACGCGTTGTTATGTATGAGGACTTGAAATGTTCAGAAGTCAGATACAACAATAGAAAACGGACTGTCGTAGCAGAACAGGAAAGAGCCCTTAGTAAGTAGTGGTTTAAAGACCGGGCCAAGAGGTGATAAGACAGGTGGAACATTTTCGAGTCGTTCTTCGACAACACCAGTCTTGGCGTTGACAATATCCACCTGGTGGTTGGACCACAGCCACAGCTTTCCTATTTGCTGGTTGATGAAGAGGACTTCTGTGGGGTTGGGGAGATGGATTGTCTGGGAAATGCCATTGCGGAAACAGGTAGGTAGTACTGGATCAATGGGAAAGTGATGCGACGGTGAACGTACCTTGTGCAATCCTACTTTGGAATATCCAGAGTTTGTAGACGGTACTAGATGCATGATTTCGACCATATTTGACTGCTTCACGACACACACAACCGTCTTTCCCTCTAACAATACCACTTCGAAGAACGAGACGCCTGTCGATACGCAACAGTCCCCGGTCAGACCTAATCTGTTTGGTGCAAGATCGAGACGGTGGGTAAAGAGCCGATTCTCTATCAGAGAGTAACATCAACACGGCTGTAGAAAGGGAGGTTCAAAACTATGATTACCAGAAAGACAAAGCAAAAGGTTATGGTCGGTCAAGACTTCCACCTGTTTGATATCCAAGAATCCATTTAGCCGAATCGAACTTGGAAACAGGCGACTGCATTGAGTGATATGCAACCCGGCGGCATCGGAGCCAAACACCATGTGAGTGACCAACGAACCGCGCTGAACGGACGTTGACACTGTCTCCCACATTAAAAAACGATCTTTGTTAACCATGGCGTTGTTGTGAACTCACCAACGAGTGTGGCGCAATTCACAGCAAAATCCAGAGTGCTAACGGCCTTGGGGACGACGGCGAGTCCCTTTTGAATGTGGTACTTACACGCGGGCCGCCACGCACGACAGACGAGGCTGCAGTTTGCTAGCGATATCTGATCGTCATGCAGATGGGCAATGATTTGCTCGCATATCTTCTGGAGTATTCGTTCTCCTACGCCTGCGTCGTCAACGCATGTCCTGGGATTTTTTGGCTTCGCCGGAGGCAGCTTCTTCAAGAGGGACGAGAGGGAAGCCATGGTGATGGATGCTAGTGAATAGAGACGCTCGAGGCATTTATGCAGTCCAACAGCCTCGAGCGCCAATTAGTGAATCGATTGCTTGAGACTACTCCGATCTGCGCGCCAACGCGCACGCGGAGCCCGGGTGTCGAGTATCCCCGTCGGCAGTCACCTGCTAAACGCACTAGGCTCGAGAGTGTCCAGGTCTCTCCTGCTCTTCACAGGTGGGTGCTCGACACTTTGAAGTGGATCCCGCTCATCCAGCAAGGTGAAGAGAAATACACCTAAAGGTTACAGTATCATCATTGTCAGTACATACCTGGCTTATTTTGGTACGTGCCTTCATCTTCATTGCACCCAAGATCGCACCTACGCGTTCAACAGCCATGAGTGACACGCTCCAACTTTTCTGCCTGTGATCCTCCGATAGCCAGGTTTCTACATATAGCTGTGGGGGCTCCACCTCTCGGCGACTCGCGAGTACGAACCACAACCTGTGTTCGAGAATCAAGGCTCCTAACTGCCGCCCACACACTCTGAGACCCTCCAACCTTTTTGTCTGGTGCTGGGCCAACCTCCCACCAAAATTTTCCTGATCGAGAATGCGACCACGATGTCCGTGTTCGCCTCAAGAAGGCTGAAAAGCATGCATTCCAACACGTCGACCCTGACGCTCTTTCTCCCTGGAAGACTTCCCTCTATAACGATGCAAGTCTCGAAGAGAAGCTCAGCAAATTCAACATTGATGCACCACAACTGCCGGCGACGGATGAGCTGTGTGATGTCTTCCCTGCTCCACCTATGGACGGGTTTCTACGTGTAGTCGTAAGGGCTCCACCTCTCGGTGAGTGTGAGTGGCTGATCCCTACTCCAATGCTGACAGTCCTCCATCAACCCCGTCTCCCGTTCCGCCTTCCTTCCCCGCTTTCTCTCATGGGCTCGTAGATGAGGGTGGCGGTGGCGATGTTTGCCAGACCGGAGATGGCGAACGCGAAAGGGAACACGGCCTCACGTTGCAGATCTCCCCCCACAAGTCTCCCCTGCGTCACTCGATCCCTGTATCCATCCGCTAGCATCGGGGGAAGTCCCTCCTCCGCACAGCAGTTCTTGCGCACGATTGTCCAAGACGTCATGTACGATTTCCAGTGGGAGACTAAGGCTGAGATGGTTGGGCTCCATTTAGATCAGGTGAGGATGGGCAGGGGTTGGAGGAGAGAGCTGAGAGAGCTCATGGATGAGTATGTGGGTAGTTTCACGGAGCTAAGGGAAGAGGAGAACGCGAGAGAACGAGATTTTGCGGAGAGCATTTTGAATGAACGTCTTTGGCCATTATGTGATTCATGATTACGAGGCTTCGCGTCCATGCTTTGATTCTTTTGACAGAGGTTTTAATGTCACGATTTAACCTTTGAACCATTCTGAGCAAGCGTTTGACAAGTCTGAGATAGGGCAGAGGTACACCGTACAAACAAGAAGAATTCGAGATTTTATAGGCAAGTCGAAGCCAAGTACAAATTGTCGATTACATCCAACATCCTCAGGGGAACGAAATTCGACCGACACTATTGGCCTCCCCCAGGCCGAAATAACGGGATTGGAACGGGACTCTTGCGTGAACCAAACCTGCCGTATCTACTAACTTATTTTCTGAATGCTCCGAAGCAGAAACGGTTGCTTCTCTAACCTAACCCCCCCCCCCAGCAACCCAAGAAACCGACTAGTGAGGGGTCACATACTGTATTGTTTGATGTGGTGCAGTTAGCGAACTTCTAACCAGCGAAAGTTGTGCAGTCCTGGAAAGACCACTGCGCGGATGACAGGTGAGTAGCCATGCTATAGGGAGATTGAACGTACTTGCAATGTATACCTACTCTTCAGGATTATCTTCTTCACATGCCTCCTCAAGATGAAAGATCAGGCAGATCACGCGCCCATCCTCGGTTTGGATAAACACCAACGGCGACGTGCAGAGCACATGATGCTTGATCCAAATAGTTTGCACCAGATGGCCGGTTGCACAATTTCGGACTTCGGTGTGGTCCGGACTGAATCCCAAAATGTAGGGAGGGTAAAGGGCTGTCGCGCTAGGCGAGAGAGTGGCAACGGCAAGTCCAAGAACATACCCAGTTTTTCCACAGGCCGACGCCACCTTACCAATACACCCCGTTGGTCCGGTTCAGGCCTTGAGGAATCAATACAGTACAGGACGGCTGCGGGACGCGTTGTTATGTATGAGGACTCGGGATATTCAGGAAGACAGATACAACAAGAGAAAACGGACTGTAGTAGCAGAACAGGCGCGGGCCTTCGCATAGTCGAAAGAGCCCTAAAGACTTGACTGGTGAAAAAACAGGTGGAGTTACTTCGAGTCGTTGTTCGACAACACCAGTATTGACGTCGACAATATCCACCTGGTGGTCGGACCACAGCCACAGCTTTCCGAGTCCTGGTTGCTGGCGGATGAAGAGGACTTCTGTAGGGTCGGGGAGATGGATCGTCTGGGAAATACCATTGCGGAAATAGGTACTACTGTTATCAATGGGAAAGTGATGCGAAGATGAACGTACCTTGTACAATTCTATTTCGGAATATCCAGGACCAGAGTCTGTAGACGGTACTAGATGCATGATTTCGACCACATTTGACTGCTTGACGACACACACAACTGTCTTTTCCTCTAACAATACCATTGCGAAGAACGAGACGTCTACCGATACGTAAGGGTACCCGACCAGACCTTCTGGCTCTTGTGCCGGATGCTAATAACATTGAGACGGTAGGTCAAGAGCCGATTACCTATCAGAGAGTAACATCAACATGGCTGTAGAAGGGAGGTTCCAAACGATGTTTACCAGAAAGACAAAGCAAAAGGTTATGGTCGGTCAAGCCTTCCACCTGTTTGATGTCTAATAATATCGAAGGCCACCATGATGAGTGATATACAACCCGACACCGGAGCCAAACACCATGTATCGCTCTGAACGGACGTTGGAAGGGCCTGTCTCCCATATTAAAAAAAGGACCTCTGTTGAACATGGCATTATTGTGAACTCACTAACGAGTGTGGCACAATTCAAAACAAGATGCAGCTGAGTGATGATGGTCTGCGGGACGACGGCAAGTCCTTTTGAATGTGGTACTTACACGCGGGCCGCCACGCACGACAGACTAGGCTGCAATTTTGTAGTGATATCTGATCGTCATGCAGATGGTCAATGAAATGCTCGTAGATCTCCTGGGGTATATGTTCGCTGAGCCATCGTGACAGAGGCTGAATGTGGTTGGTAACACCGTCTTCCATGGACGTTCCTACGCCGGCATCGTCAACGCATGTCCCGGGATTTTTTGGCTTCGTTAGACCCAGCTTCTCCAAGAGAGACGAGAGGGAATGGATGGTGATGGATGCTAGAGACGCTGGAGGCATTTACTATGCAGTGCAACAGCCTCGAGCCAATCAGTCAGGGTCGATTGAGGCAATTGGTGAATCATTTGTTTGTCGTTTGCACTAATCCAATCCTGATCTCCGCCAACGCGGGGCTCGAGTGTCGGCAGTCACCTGCCCGCGGACTGGGTGAGAGCTCTCTACAGGCGGATTCACGACACTTTCAGGTCGATCCCGCTCATCCAACCCCACGTCGTGAATAGAAAAAAATCTTAAAGTTACTAGTACGTATCTTATTTTGGTCAACTCTTGTACATGACGTGCCTTCATTTCCACCGCACCTACGTGTTCCACAGCCATGAGTAACACACTTGAACTTGTCTGTCTGGTGCTCGGCCAACTTCGCACCAACATTTTCCTGGTTGAGATTGCGAGGATGATGCATGTGGCCACCCTCAAGGAGGCCCCATCAAGGCCGAAAAGCCACAGACGCTCCAACACGTCGACGCCCACACCCTTTCTGTATGGAAGCCCTCACTCCCTCACGACACAAGTCCCGAGGAGCACCTCAGCAAGTTCAACGCTGATGCATCGCAACTGTTGGCGACGGATGAACTGTGTGATGTCGGTTCGAGGCTCTCCTGACTTCCAGCAGTCACGCCCACACACTCTGAGACTCTCTGACTTGTCTGTCTGGTGCACTCGGTCAACCTCCCAACATCATTTTCCTCGTCGATATTGCGAGGACAATGACTGTGGCCACCATCAAGGTCGAAAAGCCACAGACACTTCAACACGTCGAAGCCCACACCCTTTCTGTCTGAAAGACTTCCTTCCCTTATGATGAAAGTCTCGAAGAGCCTCAGAAAGTTCAACATTGACGCACCGCCATTGTCGGCGACGGATGAGATGTGTGATGTCTTCCCTGATCCACCTATGAAGATGTGTCTACATATAGTCGTAAGGGCTCCACCTCTTGGTGAGTGCGAGTGGCTCATCCCTGCTCCAATGACAGTCCCCCATCAACCTTCCCGTCTCCGATTCCACTTTCCTTCCCGCTTTCTCTCGGGTACTAAACGTGCGTCTTCCGAAGCACTGGCAGAAGAACTTCTACATCAGTCAAAACGTACCAAACTTGCCACGACTGCGCCATCAGAGACAGGGGAACCGCAAGCATACCGTCGACTCCAACGTGACCCCCTTGAGAGGATCTTGGACGATCGTCCAATACCGGATGCCGACATGCCACCCATCTCTCTTCTTTAGGATGGTTTTGGACACTTCCTGGAAATCACAGATGGTCGTGATGATGTTCCCGGAATGGCAGAAGTTAACGTTCGAGAGTTGCACAATGCGGTAGATGATTTAGCAAACGCTACGACTCAATATTACGACAATGAACATCTCCGGGGGGATGCAGCCACACCCCACCTTACGCGCATTTTTTCGGCCCATAGCGGCACCAGGATTCCTCAGCTTCTACCTGCTGCCATCGATAGTATTATAAGTGACGGCCATAACAACGGTGCCCATGGTGGAGGGTTAATGGTTGTGAAGTATGCAAGCGAGATCATGGGAATC
>Ga0307516_10000100_pt1 | contig 97456 bp, 132 predicted proteins | sample 19_EM_MG_FD_203310 | JGI IMG/M metagenome (GOLD analysis project Ga0307516, IMG submission 203310) | Populus trichocarpa ectomycorrhiza microbial communities from riparian zone in the Pacific Northwest, United States - 19_EM | ecosystem: Host-associated > Plants > Roots > Unclassified | place... | reverse complement strand
GCCCCCCCCCCCCCCCCCCCACACGTACTCTACTCCATGCAACGAATCGAACGCCAGAACCGAGGAGGATTGGCCGCGGGGGAGAACACGCAGAAGCCGCCAGACGACAAGAGGGCGTCGGCACAGCTCGAGGCTGGGATTCGGGGGTTGGATGAGGCGTGGAGGGGAAGAGGAAGGGAGAGGAAGAGGAAGGGAGGGAGGGAGGAGGGAGAGGGAGGGGAAGGGGGCTGGATGGAGGATGATGGTTTTTTTGATGGTGATGACTGTGGTGGAGGGTTGACGTTAGGGGGCAGTGTCGCCATGGTAGAGGTGAGCAGTCTGCAGTCTGCAGGCTTTCTCAGGGTGGTGGGAACCACGAAAAGCGACGAGCTCTGACGGGGGCCCACCGGCGATCGTAGAAGCGCCGTGCTTCCAAGAGCAGGCCGGGCCGGCAGCAGCAGCACACCGCATCGATCAAGAGATGCTCATCTGGCAGGATGGCTGACGCGATGTTATGCTTGCTGCTGGCCTCTGCTTCTGCTGGTGGTGGGTCTGCTCGCTGCAAGCGACACCACCGGAACGGCCGGGGAAATGACACGCGGAAACAATGAGAGCGCGGAGGATGGATAGAGTTCAAATCAAGCGACCCGACCGGAAATAGGAGATGGGCTGGGCTGGGCTGACAGCGTTCTCTACTCACTGTTGTTGTTCATGATCCCAGCTTCCGCGCTGGGGCGCAACGACCACAAGACAGCCAGCGGGACGGCGAGGGGAGTCGACGGGCCGGGGGGGGTGGGCGGCGGCGGCGGTGGTGGTGGAAGGGAAGGCCGGGAGAGTGCGTCCGGGGCCCGCGCTGGTTGGTGGCAGGTTGGGCTGGCCGGCCGTGTGATTGGCTGGCGGGCGCGGATGTGGCAGACAAGGCAGCAACAGCGGGCGAGTCGAGTCCCGTGCGAAGGAGCAAAAGGGACCCAGCCGCCCGGAACGTCGGCGTCGGAGGGGATATGGGGCTGGGCCTGGGTGCGTGCGAGAATGCGAGCGCGGGCGGGCGTGGAGATGCCACTGCGCGAATGAGAAACTCCGCCCCCAAGGTCAGCCGAGATAGTCCCCACGGCGATGATGCAAGACAAAGCTCCCCGCCAAAAAAGAAAGCCAGTGCACAACTTCCCCACAAACGGCCGCTAAACCTTCTTGCATAGCCCGATCAGGATCCTCGGCAAGCCAACCGCCATCCCGGCCGGAGGCGGAGATAGGGCGAGAAAAAAAAAATCGTTGGGAATGCGGGCGACGAGGGGGGACATTGCAACCCAAAAATCGGAAATTGAAAATTGAAAATCGAAAACCAAAACCAAAAGCCAAAAACCAAAAACCAAAAGAGAATCGACGAAGGACCGCGTCCACGCCAGACAGACATGTGTGTGCGCGACGCCCGGAGCAACCCGACCAACCGGTCGACCCAGAACGAACGGGAGCGATTCGATGGCCGAACGAGGCAAGCAGGCAGCGATGATCGAGGGGGTGGGGGACGGGTGGGGGACGGGTGGGGGACGGGACTAGATCGCAACGCAAAGTGCAGCGGGGGAGTGGGCAAGCAACGTACCGAGACAGGATGTCACTCAGGATGTCGCTCAGGCTCGGCAGGGATCGGGCGCGCCACCGTGCGGCTTCTCGTGGTCGAAAATGCTATGCGGGGGCGGACGCAGAGACGCAGAGACGCAGAGACGCAGAGACGCAGGTCCTATGCAAGGAGAGGTGAGCTCGGCCAACGAGAGGAGACGTTTCGACGGCAGCCCAGGCGGACTAAATAATGGAAACCGAGCGAGTCGAGAAACAGCACTGCCCGAACAATATAGTGGTAGCCGAACGATTATCGTCGGGGGCGCGCGGAGGGTGTGTGAGGAAGGGGCCGGTTGGTGGGTGGCGCGGAGGCAGCAGTGGTGGGGGGGTGGGCGGGGGGTGGGCGAGTGGGTGGGTTGGGTGGGCGAGGTGGTGGGGGGAACTGGAATCCCGTGAGTTGGATCGGGCGGGCAGGGACGCCCAGTCTTTCTGCGGCGGCTGAGCGGTGGGACGACTATCCTATTCGCCGGGCGACGACGGCTTCCGGGGGACTGACAAATAGTCTGGGAGATCTGTTGTTTCGTTTGCGGGTCGGCGGTGGGGGCGTGACCGCACCTGCGTCTCTCGCCCTCGCTCTCGCGCTCCCCTCCGTTCCCCCGTTCCCCAGCAGCTGTGGCGACGAAAACCGCCTCCGTCTCCCGCTTCCGGAGGCTGAATCCGCAGGCGGACGTCGTCCCTGCTGAACTTGGGATGGCTCGCCGCAGCTCTGGCTGGCTGGCTGGCTGGCTGGCTGGATGAGATCGGAAAAAGAAAAAGGGAGGAAGGGGGTGGGGGGGCTCGACGCAAAGAGCCGTAATGACAGGAGCCTCGGCGGACCGAATGACTGGCTGCAGATGGCTGCTGCTGATGCTGCTGCTGCTGCTGCTGCTGCTTGCTGCTCGCTGCTCGTCCGTGCTGGGGTCCAGTTCCCAGCGGACCTTCTTGCTTTTTCTTCCCTTTTCTTTCCTTTTCCTGCGTCCACTGCCTCCTCCGCCCAACGGTTCCTGTCTCGCTGCGCGATGTCACTGGGTGGACTGCCGTGCGCCGTTTAAGATTGGATGCGAGGCACGGATATGGCGTTTCGTCGAGATTCGAGTCGAAGTCTCGGCCTGCAAACGGCAGCGGGCTCGCGGTTGCGAGGGGGGGTTTTGGCGTGCGCAGTGGTTGGCTGTGGGCGTGGCTGTTGGTTGAGGCCGTGGTATGATGCGGTGGTGGTGGTGGTGGTGGTGGTGGTGGTGATGGTGATAGTGATGGTGGTGATGGACGGATAGAATGTATGCAAGTCGCTTCGGAGGGGCGGGGCGTAGGGCTTTGGGGGCCGGACCTGGGTAGCCAGAAGCGGCGAACGTCTTTTTTTTTTCTTTTTTCTTTTCCGTTTCTGGTCGGTTCCTGTTCTGGTCGGCTTCTGTTCTGGTCGGCTCCTGTTCTGGTCGGCTTCTGTTCTGGCCGGCTCCTGTTCTGGTCGGCTTCTGTTCTGGCCGGCTCCTGTTCTGGTCGGCTTCTGTTCTGTCCGGCGGCAAGCAGATCCAGACGGCGTTGTTCCTTCCTGTTTTCGCTCCTGTCCGCGGACGGCGGTGGAGATGGAGGGGCTATTTACGCTTGAGTCCGCTCGACTCTGCACGGCTGCCGAAACCGCACCCACACGGCGGGGATCCTGCTCCGCAACGCCCGTGCTTCCTCTGGCGGCGGTCGGTCGGCCACGGCTCCTTCGAGGACCATCTCCACACCACCTCCAGCTCTGCATACGTCCATCGTACATGGCCCGCGCAGTCGGAGCGAACCCGTGTCCACTCTCCGCGCGGTGCCTCTGCCTACCTCTGCGCAGGCTCGTCGCGATGGCTCCGACGATCTCCCCCCCCAGCACGCCAGAAACCAGCCTGGCAGGCCCGCAAGTAGGCGCTTGCGACTCCGCTTCCCCTCTCCCCAGCGATGCGCAGCCAGGCAGTCGTTTTGGGCCACCACCTTCATCCGAACCAGGAAAAGAAAAAGAAAAAAAAAACCAAGCGGAAATCGCCAGGCCTGTTGCGGGCCTGCAGCCGCCAGAGAACGAGCGAACGAGCGAACGAGCGAACGAGCGGCCCCCCCCCCTCCCTCCTCGAAACGTGGAGACGGCGCCAGGAGCTGGCGTCGCCGTTCCTGCATCCTGCTGTCCTGCCGGGAGAAACACGAAGGAAACGGACGGACGGACGGACGGACGGACGAGAAAGCGAAACGGCAGGACTGCCCACGCCTCCCCGCCCGCCGGACATGCAGCGCGGGTAGCGTGTAGGCCGCGATGAGGATGAGGTGAGCATGCGTTCCGCGACGCTGGAAAGGCCCGGCTCCGCACGCATGCGAGTGGAACGCGGTGATCGCGATGCATCCTCGCGAAGAGCCAAGCCGCCCTCTGCTGACGGCGCGTCGTGCCTCGCTCCCACGGGCGGGGCCCACTACGAGATCCTCGCCCCATAGTGCTCCGCGGGAGTTATTAATGGCACCGGGCGACGGGGCAGGGGAGCGCCGGCGCCGTGCGACATGTGGCGGGTGGCATGCGAGGTGCTCGTACGCACGCACCGCACGATCGAGAGCGCGAGCGCCAGAGGAATCGCAGGCTCCACCGGGCGATCCCTGCCCGCGCCGGGGCTTGGGTGGAGCAGCCATACAACTCCCGGGCTGCGCTTCTGGAGAGCGCTGGGATGGCGAACGCGGTCCGCAGGGCAAGCCCCGTTGCTCGCGGCGGGGACCCCTGCCGCCAGCCATCGACTGCTCGTGCGTGGAGCGGGGTGGGGGGGCGCGGTGATGCTGCTTGCTTGCTGGGGCTGGGAGCCTGGCCGTGGCAGTGTGCCGAGGGGCGCGATGGCTTTAGTCGCAGCCGGCATTTGCCTCCGTCTTCTGCTCGTCGTTGCCGCTGTCGGCGTCGCCGTGGCTGGCCGCGGTGGCGCTGTGGCGTGATGGCGGCGGCGGTGATATCCCATGGCGGCGGCGGTGATATCTGTCATGTCCCATGGCGGCGGTGGGTGGTGATATCCCATGACGCCGGTTGCAGCGCGGGAAGGGAACCCGATCGCGGCCTGTAAACGCACGACATAGTTAGGCACAGCGCTAGGCCCGAGCTGGGTCTAGCCTCGCATTCACTGCCATGCCAAGAGAGCAGGCAGCCGGTTTTTGTTTTTTTTTTGTTTTTGTTTTTTGTTTTTCCGGTTTTTTCCGGTTTTTTTTTTGGTTTTTTTTGGTTTTTGTTCGGTTTTTTTGTTCGGTTTTTGGTTTTTGTTTTCTTCTGCTTTTTTCCGCAACCGCAATAGATAGATAGCCTTTGCGAGCGCGCATGCACGGGGCGAAAGATGGGATAGATAGATAGATAGAGTACGTCTGGCGCCAGCCTTTCCGTTCGTGGGAATGGAGCGAAGCGGACCATTACTCGATTGACTCAGGACGGACTCCAGCACCGCCGGAGACAGCCGTGCGGATTCCAGACCGCGGACCGTCCCTCCAATGCTGGCGGTCTGCGGACCGTTCGCAGCCCCCGTGGGTCCCCCCCCCCCCCCCCCCAGATTCCACTGTTTCAGTACTCGAGATTTCATCTATGTCGCCGCATCGCCGTGCAATATATGCATCGCGATCATCCGCCCGCCAGCCAGTCAGTCACGTATCCTTCCCGTTCCAGCAGTGGCCGCGAGCGCCAGCTGCACGACCTCCTCCGTGCGCTTGCGGTCTCCAGAGGACGGGGAGTCCGGAGGGAAAAAAACCGAATCCGGATTATTATTTTTTTCTTTTCACTGGTTTATTTTCGCGACCCTTTTTTTCCCCCTTCCTCCGTGGCTGCCTGTCGGTTCCCTTGCTCGACCGTCAGCTGTCGCTCCGGCGGCGGACGCAAACGGAAGACTTTGGCGAATCGGATGCCCCACCTTCACGGTCCTCGTCGAGTGGTGGTGGTGGTGGTGGTGCGCGGATGGATGGATGGATGGTGGGTGGGTGGATGGAGGGAGGGAGGGAGGGAGGGATGGATAGCTGCGATGGACAACATGGCGCGGGCAGCTGCTTGGAGGGCGACACACGAGCGATCGAACGGCACGGCACGTACGTGCGAGAGCGGGTGTTCCAGAAGGAGAATCTGCGGTCGCGCTGGGCATGTCGGCAACCAGCGTGCAGCGCCGCGCTGCTATCGATTCAGGACCTTTTTTGCTCGTGGCACGCGATCGTGTGTCTACCCGTCGCTGCGGCTGGCGAGGCCAAGCGCGTCTCCCGTCGCCGCTCGAGTTGGCCGTGCCGACCGCTTCCGGGTTTTTTTTTCTTTTTTCTTTTTTCCTTTTTCCTTTTTCTCTTTTCTCTTTTCTTTTTTCTTTTTTCTTTTGGGTCTACACATTCACGCTCGCACTCAGCCTATATAGACGCCGACCGCTTCCGTCGCCACGCGCACCTTTCTTCCGGACCGGCAACCACGGACTCTTCGCCGGCGATGCTGGCGGTGCCGGCGGCCATCGCGGTTCCGGCTGTCCGCCGGAGAGAAAAGTGACTACTCTGCCCCGTGTGCGGCGTTCCGTTGCCGCTGCAGTCCGGAGGGGGGGTTTCGTTTCTCTTTTTTCCTTTCTGTTTCGCGTTCGTTCGTTTCTTACGGCAACCAGCGACTGCCGAGGGCGGCGATTGGGGGGGGAGGGGGGAGGGCATCGTAGCATCGTCCACCGTTCGTTTCCGCTTCTTTTCCTTCCGTTCCGCGATGGAGCAGCAACATCCGCCTTTCCTTTTCTCTGCTGCTGACGGTGCTGCTGACGGCGCTGCTGACAATGCCGCTGTCCTGCCGTTGCTCCTGCTGGCGGTGCCAGCAACGCTCTGCGCACCGCCGTCCAGCCGCAGATGGGCCGCGGCCGACGGCGGGGCGGCCGGGCGGCGTGGCATCGGCCGGATCCAGCTGGACTCCCTCCGCACCGCCGCTCGCGGAAGTGGCAGACTGGCGCCCAGCCGCCAGTGCACGCAGGGCGATGTGCCCGGCTCGAGCGTGCGGCATTGCGTGACTGCCCCACGCCCAGCGGCGGCTGTGGCTGTGGCTGTGGCCGTGTCGTGTCCGTGCTATCGCCGTTTGGTCTCCGCACAGGGGCATGTATGTGATACGGGTCCCAGCCCGGCGCGGGCGGGCGGGCGGGCGGTGAGTGGGGCTCGCTCGCGCCGTCTCCGCCCCGTCCGTCGCGCCGGGTGCTGGCGGACGGGTGTGCGAGTATCTCCCGCGCACACGCACAGCCGAGGCTCCCTCCCTCGCGCTCTGTCCGTCTCGTCGGCACATGGAGGAGCGGCTACAAACACAACTGCACACCTCTCTTGCTGCAACGGTGCTCCCTGCTCGAACGCAGCGATCCGCATTCCCTCCCTCCGTATCGATCTGACGAGAGACGAGCAGGTTCTGGAATCCGCAGGAGCCATCCCAGCCTTACTCGGGATTACTCGCATGCGCACCCCTCCCTCCTCCCTCCATCCCTCCCTCCCCCCATCCCTCCCTCCCTCCCTCCCTCCCTCCATCCCTCCATCCCTCCGGCTGCGCAGCGCTGATCACTGCATCCGATCCGTGCACGGCCGCGGCGGACGCATCGTGGGTATTGTCGTCGCGCATTCCGCACGGGCTGACACGAGGTGAGATCAGCCGGCGGAGGTGGCTGCGTTGAGCGCGCACGTCGTGTTTGCCGGCTCGACCGACCGACCGACCGACCGACCGACCGACCGACCCGGCGTGGGCCGCTGCGGCGGGGTGGATTCGCTCGGCCCGGCCGGAGCACCGCTTTCGTCGGGCTCCTCGTGGCCCGCGGTACCGTACTGTTCGCAGCAGTAGGGGGACGTGTCGAGAGCTCGCCCGTGCGACGTCGGCCCCTTTCGACTCCCTCGTCGCCCCGCCAGCTACCGCTCGACACGACGAGAGATCACCAACTTGTTTCGCGTGCGGCCCGGTTAGAATATGCCAAACAGCCACCGCCGATTCGCATCGCAGGCCGGTCTGCATCCGAGTGATACCGCATGTGGCAAACACACGTGTTGGCATACAGCCATCGTCAAACGCCAGACGCCAGACGCCAGACGCCAGACGCCAGACGCCGATGTATGCACTGCATAGCTCAGCGCGGCACTGCGAGCTGCCAGCGCTCAAGCCGTTGCCGGGGGCGATGCGCCAACCAGCCTGGACAGTACGGGCGGCCGTGCAGTCACAGTCCGTCACTCGCAGCAGCCTTGAGAGGCGCAGCGTTTGGTGGGGGTGGCATTCAGAGCTGCTCTCGGCTGGACATTGCCGCCTGCACCGTGCCCGCGCTGCTGGAACCTCCGCGATCGCGGCCGGGGTTCGGTGGTCCTGCTGATTCTGCCCGCGCGATTCGCCCCCCTCTCTCCACCTTTCCCTTGGGATGATGGCGTTACATCGGCGCTCCCACATAACAAGGCAACAGCTACAGATACAGGCAAGATATGATACATATCTAGCGGGCAGATCTTTCCGTTCGACGGGCGGAAAACAAGAAGAAGAAAAAAGAAAAAAGAAAACCGCCGCGAAAATCTATTTTCGTCAGCCGGACAGCGGGCCCGGGCCTATCGACTGGCATCTTCACGTTTCACTATTTGCTTTTTTCTCTCACCTTTCTTTTTGCGTGTCGCCTGACACTCTTCATGCGTAGGGAGCGGCAAGGCGTGAGCGTGCAGAGTAAGTATCTAGATATATGTCCGGACCAACCTGGGCGCGATAAACAGCAGCTGCCACTGCCGGCCCACATGCACGGAAGGCGTGAGGTTCTCCGGAAGTGGAAGTGTGCAGCGCGCTGCAGAAGTGCGGAGACGGGCAATGGGCGATGGAGGTTGGTCCCCGCGGCGACGCAAGCCACGTTCCCCTGGCCCGTCCGTCTCAGCGCGTCGGAGTGTGTGTGGAGTGCTGCCGTCCGTTTCGTTTCGCCGCCGCTCCTTCGATGCGGACGGTAAAGGGTGCAGTGCGAATTGGGGGGGGGGGAGAGGGAGGAGCTACTGTCCGCAGGGAAGAAGAATAAACCGGGAAAATAAAGGGAAAAAAAGGAAGAAAAAAAAGAAAAAAAAGCACAGCAGTCGCCCGGTGGCTGTATCCAACCATCCCGCTGGCTCGTCCTTCCGCCGCCATCCACGCCGCGCTTGCTGGCTACTTCGTCTCCTGCTCCGGAGGGGCCCAGAGCAGAGCAGAGCAGAGCAGCGCCGACTCCGGAGCGACTGTCTGCCCCCCATGTTCCGGGTGCGGATCCCCCCCCCCCCCCCCCCCCCCGGCGCAGGCTGCGGACGGACGTCGCTCGCCTCTTGTCGACGGGAATCCGAGCGGGCGAGCGAGCGCGGAGGCTGCACTGGGTGTCCGGAGTGGAGTGCGGCGGGGTGTGGTGCAGATGCGCCGGGTCACGGTGGACGGAGCCTGCTCGTCGCCCGCTTGCACGCAGACTGTCTGCTCGGGAGATGTCGCGGGAGAGCAGCGGCAGTGCTCGGCTGGTCGCTCCGACTGACGGACGTCGGGGATGCTGCCGAGCAGCTGGCTCCCGGACGCCGTCAGCTTTATGGCTTCTCGGGCCCAGAAGCCTCCCGTAATCGCAATGTATAATACTGCGAAGCGCAGATGTGTTGCAGACGCTTCTCCAAGCCAGGCCGCCGAAACAGCGTACCTGCATACGTCCGGCGGGCTCTGCTTCTCCTCCGCCGGACGCCTGCGATACCTCTCCCAGCGTCCGGCGGCGCCCCAGCTCGCCGCGCGTCCTACCGGCTGCACATGGCGAGACGAACGGCCAAGGCCCCGGCGGGACACGGCCGCGCAGGCGGCGGGCCGGCCACAGCATCGCCCGGAGCCCGCATCCTCTCGCCGGACGGGCGGAATCCTCGGCGAAGCGTCCGGCCATCCGTGTGCCCGCCCGGCGGCGAGAGAAGCGGCGGAAAGCGGAGCCGTCGGCCGGTTGTGCCGGGGTGGGCAGGAAGGAGGTACGATATCGCGACTCGGAGGAGGTCGGGTCGAAGCTTCGCAGCACGCTGGCTGGGTCCCGGCGGCGAGAAGGTGTCCCGCTCTCGCTCCCTGCCACATCCGGCTTCGGTGGAGCTCGCTGCCTTCGCCCGGACGCGAGTGACGACACCGCTGGTTGCAGATACGCCTCCCTTGAAGCCTGTGCCCGTCTGTTTGCTGCGGACGACTGCTGCGGGGCCACGGTTGGTCGGGGTGTGGACATGGGCCCCACCCCACCCACCCCCGGCAAGTCGCGGTAGTGCGTCGGGTGATCTCTGGTGCTCCGCCGGTGGTGGAGGCAAAGCAAAACCGGCTTTGTCTGCGGTGACCCATTCTCGACCGAGCAATTCCCCAGGCAACCCCACGCCACCGGTGTCCTACCGGAGGCGGGTGCCCCGATCCCCCACGGATTAAACGCCGAGTCAGGAGTAGGCACACACCCAGGCCGGCCACCCTCCGCACGCCTGCCTCCGTGCAAGCGCTTTTCCGCCCACCAAGTCCGGGCACTCGTACAGCCGGAGTCCGCAACCCGTGGCCATTGCGCACTCGCGTGCTCCCATCCGGCGGGCACCACGTGACCACTGCGCAACGCGAATCGGATCGGACTGGGGTTTGGGGACCTGGAAGGCCGGAAGTTGCGCCTCCACTCCGATCCGCAGCGTGCCGGAAGCACTGGGTCCAGTGGCAGAGGCCGTCCGTGCTCGTGGACGGGCCCTGAGTGCGCGCGCGTGTCCCGATGGCTGCGGTCTCGCGAACACAACCGCCGCAACCTTCCCTGTTACGTGGTTACCCGCGGCCAATCCGACTCTCGAGACGCCCCAACCGAACAGCCCCACAGCGGTGGGTAACCCCTCTCGACACACCGTTGGCCATCGTGCGTGGCGGCGCTCCTTGGACTGCGCTCCAAGGCCTCCCCGACGGAAACGAGGAGTCGCCGAGGTGCATCTACGAACGGGCGGCCGTACCGCGAGTCGACAGACAGCGCATCCGCCACGCCACGCGGTGGTTCGCCAGCCGGACTGACAGGCTGCACGGGCATCGAACCTATCGGTTTCGGAGATTGCGGTGGGAGAAATCTCCAGACGGCTCAGCACCAAGGCGGCGCGGCCGGAGGCGCCCCGAAAGCAAGCACGCCGAAGAGGGATAGTATGGGCGGACCGCGTACAAGATGGAGTGCACAGCAAGCGGTGGGAGAAGACCGGTGGCACGATTGGCGAGCCCGCAGCCGCCCTATCTTCTGGATTGATCGGAGCTGGAGATGTGGTGCGCATAGCTGCGCGTGGAGGGATGGGGTCTTGTGTGTGGGCCGTTGTCGGCCGTCCTGAGCCATGCATGTACGTCCGTGGAAGAACTTGGGGGTGCCGTTGTGCAGTTATATATCACTCGCAAACTCGAACCGCCACCAACACGTTCCATTGCCATCCGCCGTGCTCCCGACACAGCCGGATACACCAACGGCGGAACAAAGAATCCGCCACAAACAGCCCTGCGTGTGGGCTGCTTTGTCCTGTCGCTCTGGGCGATCATTGACGACCACCCGAGGATGCAGAGTAGCGTCGCCGAGCGATGGCTACGCTCTGCTCGGTAGGCCCGCCCCAATCGCACCCCCGGCGGTTGACGCCTTTCACTGCAGTAGTTTGGCTCCCGTTGAACGTATTTACGTACTTTCTGGAGAATCTCTGATGCGTCTGATATTTGGCATCACTCGGTCCGGTCCCGGCGCAGGGATTGGGCCATCTTTGCCCATGGGGGCGGGCGACGGTGGCAGGAGTGGGCTGAGAGACAGGAGGGGTGAGAAGGTGGAAGTAGGGCAAGGGCGGGGTGTTTTCTTTCAGTTTCAGTGGGAAGGCCAGGCGGGAGCAGGGGGAGTTACCGCGGGCCGTCGGCGGACTGCGGGAGGTCGCGGCGGACGGTGAACAGGAAAAGGACTGTATATAATATCGTCATGATCCAGTAGGGTCGCACACGATTAATGAATCATCATCATCATCAGCCCATGGGGGCGCGATCTATGCAGTCCTTCCCTACGAGCGGACAGGGCCACCCGTGGCCAGCGCTGCCGGACTGGTAGGTTGCTTTTGCGAAGCTTGGATCGAGCAGTCGCCGCCGGGGCGCGGAGGGCATGTCGAATGTGGTGCACAGACAATCACTCGCGCCAAGCAGCCTTGGCGCACGAGTTTCAGCCCATCCTCTCTCTCTCAGCTACATACCGACCATTACATACGCCCTCTCGCCCAGGTGGGATTTCGCGGTGTGTTGCTCCAACGCGGCGGGATCATGTTTGGTGGGGGTGTGCAGCCAATGGACTGGTTTGGTATTTTTGGCAGGCGGGTGGCATTTTTTTTTCTTTCTCGGTTGGTGGTTTTGGGGGCGGCGGATTAGTACACAGGCTGGACGCATTTGCTGACGGGCTTCCGATCTACTGAAGTATGTTGTTTTTGTTTTTGTTTCTTCATTCAAAGCAATCCGCTTATAGAGTTAGATCATGGATTTCTGCTGTCACACCGGCAACGACTGGACAGTTGCAAATTCGGATATCCGAAGAATGTATGCACATTCACAGTTAGTTACTGGCAGGTCGTCATCCGGGTGCTGAGACGTGCGCAGTTGCTCCGCGAAGGAGATGGTGTCAGAGACCTCCGTTGTGGTGGAATGGCAGTTGTGGATATGGTAGTCGATGACAGCCGTCTCGCAAGAGCTTCCGCGGCTATCCATAAGGCGGAGAGCTTTCAGGGGCCTTGCGTCGGCGGAGGGGGAAGTGGTGCCCACTGAACCGTAGGGATGCCTCTATCGATAACGTATCTTCATCGCCCCGTGGAATGATGTCGAGTTCTGCTGCCATGTAGGAGTTCTTATTTCCCGTTGTAGGTCTCACGGAATAAGGAAAGGGGGCTCCTCCGCAGCTTCACATGCTCTGGAGACAAACTTATGGAACACATGTGCGAAGTTGTGGGGACAACTACGTGCCACCAGAGGAGCATCCAAAACCGCCAGCGTATTGAAGAGAACCCCAGTGAAGCTGGGCGTCGGACTCGTGATGCTCGGCATCCAGTGAATACATGTTGCGTGAACGTCGTTGCCGGGCGGGTCAGTCCGGCAGGCAGTTAACGTTGCGCGTGAAGTCGTGCATGCGATGCGTAGAAAATGCGATCCTGAGCGCCAACACCGACGACGGAAAATAATACCTCTGATTCAGAGATCTCTAGATTCTCCCCCTCCTCATTCTATCCCCAACAGCAGCTTCCGCCCACCGAACCCCATCGCGGTTCCACCGTGATCCGTTGCCCTCCCCCGCGCGCTGACGTAGACACTAGCCGGAAGAAGTGTCGTCCGTTTACCGCCGCCCACCATCCGTCCGCTAAGCAACAACTCTGCAACCCGCATTGTATCTAGCAGCCATTCATCCCCCTCTTTCCACCCCACAGCAATCGATTCGATCATCCCACTCCGAGTGCTGGCCTTCTCCCATCCCGTTCCGGCATCCCATCGGCTCACCCCATTCTCCGCAATCAACCCCCAACTATCCCAGCCACCACCAACACCAACACCCACACCCTTCCCATCTTTCCCCGCCTGTCACCCGACCGCCGCCGCCGCCGCCGCCGCCGCCGGTGTCGTTGAGGGAGCATCATGGCTTCCCCCGATCTGCCGTTCAAGGTCAAGTCCCTGTTCGACTACACGTCTCCGCACGCGGACGACCTCAACTTCCCCGCCGATGTCGTGATCACCGTGTCGGCTCTCGAAGACGACGATTGGTACTTCGGCGATTACGTGGACAAGGCGACGGGCGAAAAGAAGGAAGGAATATTCCCCAAGAACTTTGTAGAGCGGATCGTGGTCGAGGTTCCCGCAAGGCCTACGAGGAGCGGTGCTCGGAAGAAGGTCGAGCCGGAGGTGGAGCCAGAACTACCTACGGGCCCTGTTGCCGAGAAGGCTGCCCCGCCGTCGCTGTTCCCGCCACCCAGCGAGAAGCCGGATCCCATCGTGATGCCGCCCCCGGCTGCGAAATCTGTTGAGATGAAACCTCCCCCGCCGCCTGCCGAGTTGCCGAAACAGGCGGAAGCGTCCCGGCCGTTACCGCAGAAAGCTGCGGCGAAACCCCCGCCCCCTCCTTTGCAAGCTGCAGCCGATAAGCCTGGGCTGTCGAACAAGCCTCCACCTCCGGATAAGCCGTCCTCGAGCTCCTTCAAGGATCGTCTCGCCCTGTTCAACAAGGGAGGCGCAGCTCCCGTCACTCCCTACAATCCACTCAAGCCTCGACAGGACTTTGTCAAGAAACCATTCGTTCCACCACCTCCCAGCAAGAATGCTTATGTTCCGCCACCGATCTCGCATGTCGCCAAACCGAAAAGAGACGAGGGACAGCCGCCGCCCCCACCTGTCCACGCGGAGCCCTCGGCTAAAGCTTCCGCCGAGCTCGAGCGCGATGAGGAGGAGAATGTCCCTAAACAGAGCTTGAAGGAGAGAATCGCTCTGCTGCAAACCCAGCAGTTGGATCCCAGCGCTTTGACGGGTGCAAAGCCAAAACCGCGACCCAAGCCCAAGAAGATGGCGAATGAGAAGAACGAGCAGCAGCCAGAAGACAGTGAAATCACGTCCCCGCCACCTGCACCTACCGTGCCCGTCAGGAAATCCCACGACGAGGCGCGAGAGGAGGTGGGAGACGTCGAGGAAGAAGACGTCCCACCGCCGCCGAGAGTCAAGAGGAGTGTGGATATCAAGCGCGAAGAGATCGCAGATGACAGCAGCGTCGGTGATGCGGATGTCAGCTCGGCTTCGATCGGCCCAAGCGAGGCAAGAGTCCGTCGCACGGTACCTGCGCATCAATCAGACTTCGGCGACGATGAAGGTGCAAACGACACTCCGGATGTTCCTGATTCGGACGACGAGGAGGAAGAAGAAATCGATCCCGAGCTTCAGAAGAAGATTGCGCTCCGGGAGAGAATGATGAAGATGAGCGGTGGCATGGGAATGCATGGCATGTTCGGGCCTCCTATTGGCATCCCAATGGGTGCGCCAGCAAAGAAGAAGAAGAGCACGGGTGGTAAGTCGGTAGCTGGAGAGGAGGAAGAAGAGAAATCCCCCGAGGTCCCCCGTGCTCCAGTTCCAGTACTACCCTTCGCCATGCCGAGAGTTCAATCGCCGCCGGCGGTGGAGCACGAGCTAGAGGAGGAAGAGGAGGACCAGTCCGCACAAGCGCCGGCTGGCCATAAGATCTCAGAGGATCTACCTGCCGATGAGCCTGTGGATGTGGAGGACATGAAGCCCACAGAAAAGCATCCCCACGGTCCACGGCCAATGCCTCCGCGGTCTCCGCCGACCACTCACGAAGGTAATCATTATACTCTTCCGGTTTACTCGGGCGCCGATTCTAACTAAATCAGATGCTCCCTCGCCACCGCCTGCCCAACCCGAACGCCCTGTTCCTCGCCCACCAACGGCTCACGAAGGTAGGTTCAATAAAATGGCATTCGTAGCTGACCCAGTAATTGACGAGAATGCAGGCCGTCTGCCTCCACCTCCAACACCAGTGCTGACAAGAACACCCTCTGAAGGGTCCGAATCGGGTGATGAAATGTCTGTGACTAATACCAGCAAAGGAAATGCAAAGGCGGATCAGCTCCGGAGTCCACCCCCTCCGCCGCCAATCTCGTCTCGCGCCTCTTCGTCTGACACGGGTGTGGCTTCGCCATCTTCTCCCCCGCCGCGACGTCAGTCGCAACCCTACTTTGGTAATCCGCCTATGTCACCTGGTGGAAACACACCACTTTCTCCAAACGTTGCCGCAAACAAACGCGCCAGCTATCAGAGAGCCGCTGGATCAATCCCGCCGGTTCCCGGTGCATTCCTCTCGACTCCTGGCACCACCAGGCCTCCCCCGTCGCCCCTATCAGAGCGACAGGGCCACGATGATTCGCGATCCGATAGCGATGAGGAGGTGACGGAATACGAGGCGGATTATGATACGGACATCGCAAACAAGGTCGCGCATCGGGACGCCCTGACCGCTCAGCACGGAAAGGAACGTCGTGGGTCCAATCAAGACGATACGCCACTACCATCGCCGGTCGTCACTCCGGTCCAGGCACCTACACGTGCTGTCCCGCCACCGCCTCCCATACCGCCTCCGGCAGCGCCGTCAAGCATGGACATGCCCAGGGCGCCCCCTCTGCCTCCCCCACAGGCCCCTGCAATCCTCCCAGGGTCAGACGAGGACGGCGAGGGCGAGCCCTACGATCCTTACAGTTACAACTCGCCAACGTCCCCATACCAGCCACATAGCGCTCCACCACCCCCGCCTCCTCTCCCAGGACAGTATGCGCCCCCTCCCCCAGGACAATATGCGCCCCCTCCACCCCCCTTGCCGCATGCTGCTCCCCCCGCCCCGCCAGTATCAGCTTCAGGGGAGAGGCTTCCATCGCGCGGTGGCTCTAGACCATCGATGGATGCTCCTCGTGGCGGGTCTGGGCGCACATCACTCGACGCCCCACGACCTACCGGTTCTCGTGCTTCTATGGATGTTCCGCGTGGTGGTATGGGCAGCCGGCGGTCTATGGATCAGAGCAGGCCACACTCAGACTATGTCGCTCGCGACATCGACCTGGGAGAGGACACTGACTGGTGGACAAAGCCGAACGCGCTTCCTCCCACGTTGCAGACTCGCAACAAGGATCTGAGATACGAAATGGACGAAACACCTCATGCGGATGGCGGGAGAATTGTCATTCAAAAGGAGGTTTATGTTCTGTTCCACGACTACTCTCAGACGGTAATCAGTGTCCGCTACGACCGTGATGACCCTTCGAATGCCGCGCTCACTCAACGTCACGAAGCCCCACCATCGCAGCCCCGCCAGGACCAGCTAGAAGATTTCCAGACGCAGTACGGAGCCAAGATTTTCAACGGCGTTAAATCCCGCGAGGGAGCCATTGTCGGAGACGGGGATCCGATGTCGCTGATCAAAGAGCTCTTCACGCTGGTACCGGAGGCCCTGCTGCCCGTAGGAACCAGGGCCTTTGGCTGCCTGGTGTACGCCAACCTGGCCAACGCCTCTACCCAGCTGTTCGACGAGATCCGACCCGGCGACATCATCACGTTCCGCAACACACGGTTCCAGGGACACAAGGGTGGACTGCACCAGAAGTACTCGATGGAAGTCGGAAAGCCCGAGCATGTAGCGGTTGTGATGGACTGGGACGGGACGAAGAAGAAGATTAGAGCATTCGAACAGGGCAGAGAGTCGAGGAAGGTGAAGCTGGAGAGCTTCAAGATTGGCGATCTCAGGAGTGGCGAGGTTAAGGTGTGGAGGGTTGCGGGTCGCAGCTGGGTTGGGTGGGCTCCGCAGGAGTAATCGTTGCCTCCCTCCCTCCCTCCCTCCCTCTCTCTCTCTCTCTCTCTCTCTCTCTCTACTCTTCTCTTGTTTCTAGGATACTTGTGTTGGGCCTTGCATTGATGTCGTATCTCCGTTGCTTTCCGTTCCTCTCGTACGATTAATGATAGCCTTTTCCGTTCTCTTTACTCCGTGTTTACTTTTGGGGGGGGGGGGAGTATTACTCTGGTACTCGAGAGCAGCTTTTCGACAATTCCCTCGTTTACAGTTGCTGTACTTTATTCCCCTGTTTCCTGCTATGAATACATACTTACCCAAGCACCTACTGCTTTGCTTTCACTATATACTGGATCGAAACTGGTGGTTGATCGTAGACAGGATGTTTGATATGTGGCATAGCTAGTCTTTGCGGATGAGCCTGCGCACAGGCAGCATACTCCGTGAAACCACGGTTGTAGTTTTTTTTTTGGTCCACAAGTATTATTCCTTGCCATTCCCTTTCCGAGCTTTGGGGACAAACCCTTCGATCGCCGCAGCATCCCCAATGCCATCGCTCTTCGGCGCCGTGACGATGACCACCTCCGTCCTCCTCTCGACCACATCGGCCAGCACCTCCCCCTTGACACCGCCCTTCCCGTGCTCGCCAATCCCGACACCTTTAAGATCCTCGGCAAGTTTCCATACATCCTTCTCCTCTCCGGCGGTCCACATCCTCGCATTCCCCGCGTCCTCTGGCTGCTGCTCCTGCTCCTGCTCCTCCAGCAGCGTGACACCGCCGGTCCAGCCATCCGGCGGCATCTCACTGTCCAGATCGACGCCGCTGACGGTGCCGGTGGCGTCGTCGACCTCGGCGCGCGCGATGACGTCGTGGCGATTCCACGCGGGCTCCTCGGCGAGCTGCACGCGGACCCAGAGCGCCTTGCGCCTGCAGGCGTCGCCGCAGTAGCGCTCGAGCTCCCTGCGGTCGACCCACTCGCCATTGGCGGCCCGCGCGAGGCGCGACCGCACCTTCCTGCGCGCGACGCCGCGCACGCACGGGACGTAGCCGCAGCGGTCGAGGATGTTGCGCTCCTCGACGAGTCCGTCGTAGTCCTGCGCCGTGAAGAACCGGATGTGGTGCTTGAACTCCAGCGCTGCCACCGGCGCCGCCGCCTCAACCAGGCGCGTCAGCGACTCCAGGATCGAAGCCTCCAGCGCCTTGCGGATCTGCAGCGACGACGCGTGCGCCAGCGCGATCTTGCGCGCTTCCGCCACTGGCCGCCGCGGAGGCGCCGTCTTGAGGATCGATTTGGGAACGTCGCCGAGCGAGATGGACATTGGGGGGGGAGGGGTTTTCTTTTCGGTGCGATTGCGTGGCTGCTGGTCTATGTAGTTAGAGTGCAGGTTGAGCTGTGGGGTGCAGGTGGAGTGAGTGGGTTGGTGGGGTGGAGCTGATGCATGAGAGATTGGTTGGTTCCCTGCACGAACCTTCCAGAGCTTGGGAGCTGCTTGCGCTACGAAAGCTCCAAGCTTGGTATCACACAGCTGGTGGGTCGCAGAATCATACCGCACCGTCTCTACGATTCGACGCACCCACATCCAAGCGAACCTAGGTGCGGCGACGAAGGTAAGAATAGATGCACATAACTAGCCCTACAATGTACCAAAATCGGGGGCGGGAAGGGAAAAAAGAAAAGAAGCTCGTGAGAAAGTGATAGCTCCAACCCACCTTAACGCCGTGAAAAATACGAAAAAAAGAAAGAAAAGAAAAGCAACAAAGGTCCAATGTCTAAACATCTCTCCACCTCTCCCCCGCACCATCCTCGCCGCCACCACTTCCCCCGCCGCCCTCCGGTTTGTATTTCCGCCTTCTGGTCGGGCGTCTCCCGCTCGTCGAGCTCTCCCCCGCACTCTCCCCCGCATTCTCCCCGCCGATGCCCGCAACCATCTCGATAAGCTCTCCGCCGAAATCCGTCGCCGCAGCACTTCTGATCCCCTCGCCGAGCCTGCGCACCCAGCCTTCGACCGTGCCGCCGACGACCTCCGCGCCCTTCACCAGCTCCTCCCACTCGGGCAGCGCCGCCCCCGTTTCCGGATGGAGGCTGTGGACCCCAGGCGTCATCCACGCCGGCTTCCTCTCCATTTCCGCAGCGGCATTCCCGTCCGCAGCGGGCTCCTCGCTCACGGCCGATTTCCGCCGCCGCGCCGGCCGCCGCGGATACAGCATCCCAATCCGCGTCTTCCCCAATGGCGCCGGAAGCACCGTGTAGCCATACGGTTTCCACCTCATCTCCTCGTCGCCCGCGTCCGCGTCCGCCTCGACGTCGCCGTCGGGCAATGGACTCCCCTTGATCCTGCACGCGTCAACCGGGATCAACAGCTCCCTCCGCGACTGCAGCGGATCGCCGGGCCACAGCTGGTTCGTGCGCAGCACGGAAGTCGCATTCGTGTCGAAGGCGATCACCACGCCCTGCAGAGTCGTAGACGCCGACACCGGGTGGATGTAGACCAGCTGCGGTTCGTGCTGGGCCGCGGACGGCGAGGCTGGCGGCGAGGTGTCGGCCGCTTTTGTGGGCCGCCGGGAGCGGGGCGGGGAGGAGGGCGGAAGCGAGAGGAGGTCGGAGAACCAGCCTTTGTTTCTCGGAGCTGCAGCGCTCGAGTTCGACTGCGACGACAGGAATGAGGGAGCGAGGGATTGGAGCGTGTTCCACTGCGTTGTCGGCGTGGGAGAGGGGAGGCGCTGGGGATGCGGCTGGGGCGCTCGGCGGCGCGGACGGAGGGATGGATTGGTGGTGGCTGCCGAATTGGTGGTCATTGTCGACGAAGGTGGAAGGGAGGGGGGGAAGGCATGCAGAGTTGTTGGTGGTGGGGGAGAGGTAACGTGGAGGTGCGCCGTCCACGGAAGCTTACCTGTCGCGGCTAAACTTTACGTACCGTGTGCGTGCGTCGAGGCGACAACCAACCAATGCGAACGAAACCTGCAAGGAGAGTTTGCGTGCGACAGGGATTTACGAGGATTCCATCACAGCTTTGCCGCTTCTGTTGCTATCCGAAGAGTCGCTGCGCATTCGTGAAAGTGTTGACAGCCACAGCTCATCACCCTCCTGCAAGCTATGCAGCTAGTGCACGATACGAGTGATGCAATATGACCATCCATCAATCGCTGAAAGCGCGAACAGCGAGACGAGGGAAATGTATGGGTTTCCGACAAACGGTTGCTCAGTTCGACAAAGGAGAACGACGACATGTGAGCCGTACGGACAGTAAAGAGAGGAACCGTTCGGTACGATCAAGTGGTGGCGAACTGAGTAGGTACACTAGACCACTCCATTCTGCCGATGGAGGCACAGTGCCTACCCAATTGTCAGTGCATAGCATCGAGCGTAGAACATGACAAAAAAACGAGCGACATCGAAACGCATCGATTGCTCGCCTCTCCATTCCATTCCACTTCAGCGCTCCCACCGGCGCACAGGGATCCTCAGCTACATCAGTCCCCCTTCCATACCAAGAAGTATAATAAAGGGAAACAGCCTGGTTACCGTTAGCCATAAAAAAACGAAAATAACAATCAGAAGCCATGGATATCGCGGTAGATAGAGTAAAAGTAAAATAGGTCCCCAAAAACGAAACTCAAAGGAAAAAACAAAAGGTAAAAAAGAACAAAAAACAAGATTGTTTTTACAAAAGCTCTGTCCGGTGCACGTTTTCTCCCCATCTCCTCACAAACACAAACATCAGGCGTACAGAGCGTACACAGTGTCAACCCAACGCCGTAGGCAACTCCCCACTCAGTCCAAAAAAATTAAACCTGCGAGAATGACCATCGTTAGCCTACGTGTCGCAATTCGCGTCCCCTCCGTCACGGCGTTCAAGAAAACAAACCAGTCCTCAACGTTTAGCGTGGCCGGCACGATGCCGCCGTTGCTGCTATTGCTCCATGTGTCGTCTGGTGAGCTGCCAGTGGGCATCCCCCCACCACCCATATCTTGGCCTTGCATGCTGTCGTACCCGTCGGCGCTCCACTGCTTCCCATCGTGGTGCATCATCCCTGGATGCATTGTTTGGGAGCCGTCGTCCATGGCCATTCCACTTACGCTCTGCTGTAGCTGAGGGTCTAGCGCATCGGTTCCTGCCAGGGGCGGCGAGAAATACGACAAGCCTGAGTCGTCGGGGAAGAGCTGGTTGGGCTGGAAATTCTCCCACAGGCTCTGCGAGATGTGTGTATCAGGGGCTGTGACGAGGAAGATCTCCGGTGGAGTGGCGGGCACAGAGAGAGATGGATTGAAGGGCGTTGGAGGCCTGGTAGTGCCACGCGAGTGCATCCCGCTCATGAAACTGTCCCGCATCTGCTGACCGGGTGTTGTCGGCCCGGGAGCCGCCATCGGAACTCCGTCGCTCCCCAGGCCAGGGGTGGGGGCAGGGGTTTGGGGACGAGAGCGCACGTAAGATACGTTTGGAACCGGGCCGCTGGGCATCGGTCCCAAATCCATTTGGTCGAACTTGCGTTTGGGCGGCTCTTGTGCCTGCACGGGATCCATATTGCCATTCGTGCCGTTGGGGTGGTTAGCTCGGCGATGACGACGCCGAGTGGCCGACTTGTGGAGACGGTCTTCAAGCGCCTTGTTGCCCAGTATCGACTCAAACAGCGTGTAGACCATCTTCGCAACGATCCATACCCGCGACACAGCCTGCAACGCGTGCATACACTTGCCCATGCGTTCCCGCGTTTCCACCACCACTTGGGGATTGGCCGATCGCATTTGGTAGACGTGCATGATAAGTGCCGAGAATAAACTGTACACACTGTATCCCCATCCGTTAGTCGTTGAGCGGGGGCGGACGGAGATCCCTCAGCTTACATGAAGGCGGGACAGTATTTCAATTGGTCGTGCTCCACCAGGTTGTCGACGATGGAAGTGATGCCGTGAGCAGCGCGGAATGCGATGTTATGTGACGGGCAACGACCCTCATTGATCGAGGCTTCAGGGTCGTGACCCGTAGATATTGCTGGTGGCATATGAGCACGGTGAAGAAGACATAAAGTTGTGCTAAAGTCCATGGTCAGTCCCACGTTCCGCCAAGCTCTATTGTTCCGGGACCACTCACTAGTACGTCGAGTTCAACAACGCCGCCCAAAAGTTCTGTCTCGACTTGTCCTCGACATGGTACCGCATCTCCGACGGAACGCGCACCATCCAATCCGCCAGTGCGAGGTCACTCTGGATCAGGTCAATCTGGTCGTTCCTCCTTGCCTTCGACGCAACCGAGTATTGCTGCGCCAGTACTAATCCCATAATCTCGCAGAGCTTGACGTGATGGAGGAAGAACTGCACATGCAGGGGATCCGGAGGATATTCAGCAGGAAATCCAGGCTCATCGTCCAAGAAATCGTCTTCCGTCACCATTTCCACGTCCGAATCGTCCGTATTGATGTGCACTGGTCTCCCCAAGGCTACAGCCACAGACCGGTCCCGTGTGAAGAGTGTCCACCAGATCCGTTTCCATAGCCGCTTGTCGGCCTGACTTAATTGTGAGTGCTCCACACTACACCAACACGTCAGCTTTCGGGCCCGCAATGGAACAGGAGGTGCAATGTGGCAAACCTCCTGTGCATGCCCGATCCTTGTGCCACTATCGTCGCTACTCGACTCCAATAGAACACGTTCTTGGTAACATCTGGGGATGCCATCAGTTGAATGCACCGTTCGCTCGGGCAGCGAAAGCGGTACTCTACCTTCTGGCCCTTCCCAGTACCAGCCCATCAACACCAAGCTCTGCACGATTGTGACTCTGTCATCCTCGTAGTTGGCATCGTACAACGCCTTTGCCCGCTTGTAAAACGTCATTGCCGCAGGAGTCGTCGAGCCGCTCGGGTCCTTCAACTGGGGGTTGTCGCACACGCGGGATCCAGCCAGCAAAACGCTCTGCAGTAGCAGTAGCGATGGTGGATTCTTGGGGTCGCAATACCGACGCATAAACCTGCTCCGATTGATTACCGGGACTATTGGGGCGACCCACTTGAAGTATGCGGCAACGAGTTCGTCGCAGAGTGCTCGCGGTGGCAACAAGAACGCGCCTCGCTGGTGCAGGATATCGATCTCGATGGTGTCAAGTTCCGTCAATCGTGCTCTCGTCCCGCGGACATTCTCTGGCAGCGGGTAATGAACAACGTCGGTCGATCCGTGCTTGCCCTGCACGAGCAAACTCAGATTTGACGACTCGCCTGTGCAACCCCCCATCAGCAACACCGCCTTACGACCGAAGCCTAGAAGTCCCGCTGCCAACCTAGATATGCCACCCTTCCCGCCTCTTTGATTGGCGCTTGTGCAAACTTCGGTCTCATAAACTGCGTATAGGTTCCAGAATCGGTTGCGACTTGTGCGAATTTGGCGTCAGGGTAGGTGACCGGAGGCGTGCCGTCGAGGTGCGGCGCAACAACAGTTTGCGGAGTGCGATTGAAATTCACAGGATTGCCATCCACCGGCAAAGGCGAAGGGCCAACCGTGGAGCTGCGTCTGCCATAACCACTTTGCTCAGCGATCAGATACACCCCTGGACCCGTGCTGGACAAACGTACTCTGTGTCTTCCTTCTTTCCAGCGGCAAGCTTTTTTCGTTTCGGCGTCGGGATCTTGCAGTCGATCGAGAAGGCGACACAGTTTGTGCAAGGTACACCGAGGCTAGCAGCATCGCAACGAACCTAGAATTTCACTTTGCGTGAGCATGGTCGCCATGACACATCGACAGGAAGCACGATGGAAAGTACCTTTCTCGCGTGGCAAGTCTGAACCCCCAGATAAGAGCAATCGTTAGCGTATGTCTCAGGCATGAACAATGTCCGCAATGTCCTTGTGCCAAGCATCACCGCGAAACAGGTGACCGGGGAAGTATGTGTTGAGCAACGGCCTGGGTGGATGGATACTCACTTGGCAAGCTCGTGCTGCACGCTGTCTGTCGCGCGCGAAGATATCAGCATCAAGCTCAGGCCAAGCGCGAAAGACACCCGCCCGCACTTATCTGCGCTGCGACGGAGGTCAGGGCGACGGATTAAATTACCTCCGAAAACTCTGACCACCAGCATTGCTCCCGGTTCCATTGTCGGCGCTGGCGCCGCCGCTAATGCCATCTCGCCTCGCGCAATCTCCGCCGTTATTCGAGTTCGACACGTTAGAAGCGGTGCTCGCCGTGCTCTCCGCCCGGTTTTCCGACGACATGATGTCCGCTGGCGGGGCTCCCGCACGATCTTATGACGTCGTTGGGATCGGATTCGCAATGGGCGCCACGAAGCGATAATTTTCTTTTATTCCTTTTTCCCAGGACCCAACAACGATGCAGATTTCTACCCTTTCCGGCGTTGTACGTGTCCGTGTGGATTTACCCTCCGCCGTTTCGTGAATGCGATCGCCTCTCTTTCTCTTTCTCTTTCTCTCTCTCTCTGTGGTGAACAGTGGTGGCAACGTTCGGAAGCGTGATAGTAGTGTTTCAACTCAAAGTTTGGAAGCGAGCTAATCGGCGGTCGCTGGCGGCGGAGAGGCAATAAAGTTATATCGAGAAACGGGCCTCGGGAGTGTGGGGATCTCGATACGACGATGGGACGTAATGGTTGAGCGTTTCGTGTTGGTTGTGGTAGTGGTTGTGGTGGGTGGGAGTGTTTGAGGTGAGTGAATTGGAGGATTGGGATTGGGATGATCAGTAGAGTCGAGAATGACAGACTCCGGGGGGGGTGAATGAGGACGACGGGGGTTGCAACGCGGATGTGCGATGGTGATTAGGTTTAGTTTAGACCGAGGTCACTGACATTCAAATTCTGGAGTATGTATGTAGATAAAGTACATAAGCCGGGAAGGAAGGCAGTCGACGCGGCTGGCTGGTTGGCTAGTTTTGGTCTTGGGAGTGGGGGAATGATCCTGCTGTGCGACTCGAAACGGCGGAGGAAGGAGAAGGAGTTGGACTTTAGAATAGTCGTAGTAGGTCAAGAAAGAGGCTTAGCAAAGGGTGGATATCAAATACTGTCGAGTAAGTCAGTCTCTGGTTGAGAGTGGCAGTTGTGCGACTTGGCCACCATCACCGACTCTGGCTCGTGTTTGGAGAAGCGAACAGAGCTCTGATGGTGACCATGTAAGCGGAGCACATTCCCATTCCAGTGTCCACTCGCGGCAGGCGTAGACATGGGTAGGGAAGCAGAGCAGCTGACGGTCCGACCGGAATCAAATAATGCCTGTGATATCGACGATCGGTGAGGCGGCGGCGGTGATGTCGGACAAGCGAGAGATAAGTATCCACAAGGCGAGACGGTTAAGTGCCACCTAAAGAGATACTCGTACTCATACATACCAGCTCCGATAGTATAGTCCAGGGGGGAACAACACGGTTAAGGTCCGATTCCTGCTACATCTCCGCTCCGCTCCACTCGGAATCACACGTATCCCACATGCCTTTCGGCAGCAACCACCTATATGTACCCGGCCCGCAATCTCGCCAACACAATCAACCGATCACCAAAATCCGCACGCGGGAGTGGAAAGAGAGGGAGAGCGACGTCGAGACCGGCGATAGGTGAGATGATTTCAAGGGAACCGCACGGTACTGTACATTTGAATCCACGGCCCGTTCTGGTTTCTTTGGACTGGCAGGCTGGCGGGCTGACGAGACACCGACACGGGTATACGAGATCGCCACATCCATCTCGAATCTCGCCCCTATCTGGAGCCCGACTACCTCCCCTCGTACGAAACGGCATCTAAATATCCACAGCCACACCGTACGCACCGTACATGCCATCGCCACGCATGCCATCGCGCCGTACCTGGGTACTCCTGTCCCCCAGGTCTGGCAGTGTATCTGGAAATACCCCTCACGGTCAGCGGCCAGCTCGTCCACTTGTCCCCTCCCTCTCCGCACCCGGGCCCGTGTCAACACGGAGCAGAAGCACATTTCGTCCCCCACCGATAGATATTGGCAACTCCGACGGACGGCCAAGTTGATCAGGCAGCCCACATAGACGAAACGCGTGGTAACTATTCGCTGCCTCCCAATCAACTGGTTTAGTTCAACTCTTCCGATGTCTGCATCGGGCGGCCCTGCGCAGGTTGTTTGCATCCCTCATCTTCGTCCACAGGAAAGACATGCATACCTACCCACACTGCAGCAGGCCTTGCTTCGTCCATTCAGGCAAGAGCATCTGCCCGAATACTACTTAGGTACCTCCTCACTCTTGCCCATCTTATCCACGTAACTACGTTCATACCGAGTACTGACTGTGGTGGCAGATGCGCCTTTGAACGGTAAGCGCAGCAAGTGAGACCCCCAGTCCATTGAAGAGCACATGCAAATGCTCTCAAACGGCTATTATATTTCCTTCCAAGCCGCCTACTCTAGGTACATACGAGTTCTCCATCGGCGAGCGTCCAGGAAAGTCTTCAGACCATAAACGCTCAGCCCACCCCTCCCCCCAGTCTCCACTGGAGCCTGCCATAGGCATAAGAACGAGAAGTCACACTGCGTCATCTCGTCACGTGGTCAACCGTCGGGAACCTCGCCAATATCCCGCCATGCCTCCAGATATTCCCGGTCCTTTTCCTGTTCCCCCAGAGAAATCCTGTGGATCCGGGCCCCGCTTTCGCTTTTTGTGCCAGGAGCCCGAGATTCTTTTTATTTATTTTTTATTTATTCATTACTCGCATGCGACCTAGGTAGATCAGGGCGAGGTGCCAGGAGCCCGAGAACGGCTAGGACGAATCCTCCACCAAGCTTTCTGTGCCGAGGTAACTACTCATGTAAGACGCACTGTTTTTTTAGCGGTAAGCGCGCAACAGTGCGCTTACGGCTAGCGCGCCAGACATTTTACAATGTCACGGGACTCAACTTTCAGCCGAGAGAACCCACCAATAGGAAGGAGTAGGATCATGACATTCGATAGAGGACATGTTATGGACGATATGGGAATACAAATGCTGATAGAACAGCTGATGATACCAGGTCAGTATCAATGATCATGGCTCCCCGCGGCGACGCGCCCCTGCTGTCGACTTCCCACCACCACTGACACGCTGCGTTCATTACACCTCCCGCCTTGTGACTACGCTTGAGAAATGGGAAACCCATGGCACCCCGACGAATAGTAGCTCTGGTTCCTCAGATGATGCCGATCAGTCAGAGTGTGGTGCCTCCGACATAGAGTCTGGCCTGACGACGATCCATTTGCAACCCTCATAGAGCCATCAGATCAAGGACGAGATCAAGAAGAAGAGATCTAGAAGACGAGGGACGAGATCAACGAGAAGAAATCAAGGGGGAATCAAGCTGTCACTTTCCCCTACTACCCTCAAGGCCTCTCTCACAACCTCGCTCATCATCGGCAACCCAAGTGTGGCTTCACTCACTACTGGCGACACTACTGCGGCTCCATTCGCCATTGCCGATTCATGTGTGGCCTCAGCGCGCATAGACTCGGCGGGCGTGGTCTCAGCAGGGGTTTCAGTCTCGACACCGAACCCGAAAGCTAAGAAAGGAAGGGGAAGTGGAGAAGCTGATACTACTAGCAGTGTGTCAGCTACAGCTAGTACTGGTACGAGAAAAAGTGCGAGGTTGCCCGCGAAACCTCGTCAGTTAGAGTCTGCACACATCACTGATGCAGAGAAAATCTGACGAGGATGACGGTGTTGAGTATGAGACTTCCGATAGCAGGATAGGGGTTTTTAGTGACATGTTCCGCCCGCCGAGGGGTGGCCTCTTTGGTACGTTGATAGATAGATATCTAGGTGGCTATAAATTTGGAAAGTAGAACAGGCGCGATTTTGATATTGCGCTAGTCCCGAAGCGCGCTTACTCGGCGCCAATACGGCGCTTACTGCCAAGAAAACTATGAGATAATACGGTACCCAATATATATCCGAATACATAAGAGTTACAGCTCCAAAGTGCGCACGACCACTGCCGGCGCGGTGCATTTCGGCTCGCTCTCCGACTCGCTTTCCGGCACTTCCCTGGACGGAGTCGAGAGCCGGATCTTGGTGGCGGCAGTTGCGGCGTTTTGGACGGGCACCAGAGGCTGATATGTACTTCGAAACGGAATATTTGTCACCCCGAAGACCTTTGGCCCAGAGCTGGATGTCCCCAAGCCAAGCGGGGCGGATGCGAAGGGTGCACATACGTGTGCTTGGGGACAGTTGCATTCGAAAAGGAATAGAGGGAGATGCGCACTCCCGCTCCCACCCCCACCCGCCACGATTTCAAATCTGCTGGTTGGTGGACACCGGTGGGTAGGTGGTCGGGTAGCAGGTGAAGGAAGGATATTATAACAGTCGCAGGCAGGATCATCACCATCACCTCTCCGCGTCGCCACCATCATCACCCCTGCCATCCGCGAAACAAGATGGAGATGGCCAATAGAACCGCCTCAAACAGTCTTCATCCCCAATTCCGCCTCCCACCTTTCATCTCGAGGGGTCGGCGTGCACGGCTCCGTACATGCCATCCCATCGCATCGTGGGCAGCTCTCCGACCTCTTCCCATGGCCCGCACGATGCGCGAGGTACCAGGGGGACTCGCTAATGTGCTCGCTATAGTTATATGGCGAGGGGGAGGAGAGGGTGTGTGGTCGAGATATTGCGTGGGCTTTTTTTTCTTTCTCGCCGTTGCGCTGTGACTATGTATACTGTACTGCGTGCTGCATGTCCCACCCACGGAGTGGGAGATCTGGGCTGGAAGGGGATGATGCATGATTTGGCCCCTCCGCCGCGTTGCCTCCTTCGGAATCGGGAGCCGGACCAGATGGAAACCGCTGCGCGTGTGTGTGCCGGCTGCGTCGCGCTCGCTCTGCGGAAGGAGCACTCCAGCTGCCATGGCCGCAACCGCATGGAGTCGGGCGGGGCGGGGGTGGGGGGGTGTCTGTTGACCGTCCCAAAGCATCGAGGTAATTTCGTGGGTACATATTTAGGTACATAGATACACATATATATGCGTGTTGGAGGCGCGAGCGAGAAAAAAAACCCGTGTGTGTGTACTTAGTCATGTATGTAGATATGATATTTATGGGGCTCTCGGTCCCGAGCGTGGCGGCCATGGCTGGTAGATTCCTGGCAGAGGGGGTGAGGCAGAGGCACGCAGGTTTGAGTGGACCGCCGCGTTGAGACGAGCTCTGGTGCCCCGTTATCCGCAGACTGATCCGCCGCCTCCGAGTCGGCACGCGCGCCTGTGTTTGTCTGCCGCCTGGGCTACAGGGTGGAACTGAATTGCGACGTTTAGATAGCTTCCCCTTCCACTTTTTCCCGCATTCTCGTGGGTGGCTGGTTGTTCGGTCACACGCTCGCGAGTGATGTGCGTTCTGTGGTGAGATAGATAGATATCACATCCATTACCCACTAGCTATCCCCCCAGTACATACCAGCAAGACGCCCCCGAATCCCTCCTCGCACCTCACAACTTATCTAATTGACGCCCCGCCCGAGCACTGTACCAGAAAATCAAGCATGTGCTGTAATGAACGCAAATAGCAAAACAGAAAACCCCAGTCATCAATCAGCAAGCTCAGATCCAGTCGGGGTAGCCTGTAAAAATACAGTTCCACACAAATATTACCCGGAGAAAAAACCAGGTGCACAAACATCCTCCACCACGAAACGGAAGAAAAAAAAAAGCGCCTCTAAAGGTCCACGGCAAATCCATTTTCCTTCAACAACCTGCCCACACTCCCTCTCAGCCCTTCGCGGCGCCTCGTCAGCTTCTCCAGCCGTTCCATCTTGTCTTCGGCAACGGCTTTGACACTGTCGACACGGGCATCGGCCACTCTTCTTCTCTTCCTGCCCGCCTCGCGCATCTTCTCCTCCAGCTCGCGTTTTCGCGCAATGATTATGTCGCCCGCGGCTTCGTAGGCCGAGTCCGGGAGAGCTTCGAACATGTTGCCGACCTTTTCGACGTCCCGGCCGGGGTAAGCGAAGGCTAGGAGCGTCTTGAGTTCGTTCTCCAGATCTTGGGGGGGTGAGGACCGGCTCGAGGCGTAATTCTTCTGTAGTCGAGTGAGGAGGGCGGCGAAGGTGGGGATCAAGCGGAGTTCGTCGTCTGAGAGGAAAGGCACTGACTTCGACAGCTCGGGCGGGCGGGGAGTGGAGTCGGGAGAGCGAGAAGCTTGGGCAGGATGGGCGGCGTGGTCCTGGTCAGGGGCAGGATGTTGGACCAGCCTGTGCTGCTGGACTTGTGGTTGGGGATGCGCATAGGCACTGTTATTGGCTGCGAGACGCTTAGAGAGGCCGAATGCTGGGGCGGGGGGGTCTCTGGGTTTAGGAGCCTTGAAGTGGGTACCGCGGACTGGGAGGCTTTGGACGCGGGATGGCGAGTCTGTTGCCGTCAGCATCACAAAAATTGGAACGGTAGGACGGTGTATACCCGGAGATCTCTGCTGCGGCGGGGGAGACCGCTGCACGAAACTGGTGTTGACAGTCTGGTCAAACATCCCGCCACTAGTCCAGGTATCGTCCCACAATCCGCCTCCAGGTGCAACACGCTGCGTCACATCCTCCTCCTCCTCTTCCTCCTCCTCCTCCTCCTCCTCCTCATTCTCCTCCTCCTCCTCCTCCTCCTCCTCCTCCTCCTCCTCCTCGTAATACTCCAACTCGTTCGGCACACCCACGCCGCCCCTGTCAGTGCCATAACGATCATCCTCCGGGTAGTGGCCGTAACCGTCACTGCCGCCGTAGTTACTATAGTCGTTGATGCCATCATTATCGTACTCTCTACCCTGCACCTCGAAGCTTCCGGAGGGTGTAAAGACGTCTTCTTCTTCGTGCTGCTGCTGCAATAGTCTGGGCTTTTCATCTGTGCTCTCCGCCTTCTTGCGCGCTGCAGCGCCAACAAGTGGTATTGGCAGCTTCTGTGCCTCGAGCATCTGTCGCCGGGACATGGTCGAATCATTGTCCGTAAGCGACGAATCGAAGAGGTGACCAGTGGGAGGGTCGCCCTGTATTCCGCGATTCAAGTGGCGGTCAGAGAATTCCGATGGCGACGGGGAAGGAGAGGGAGAGGGAGAGGGCGTCTCGTTCTGGCCGTGAAAGGGTGGGCGATTGCGTCGATTGACGAAGTCACGCACATTGTTGGCCGGGCGGAGTTTGGGAGGGACGGTGGAGAGGCGGGAGGTATTGGTATTCATGTAGGGTGCTCTATGGAAGGAATCGGTCGAAGAGGGACGGGAGGTTGGCATGGCTGGTGATGGTGACGAGTGACAGTGGGGAGATGTAATGGCACCAGCAGCTATCCGGTTTGGGTTACACACAGATTGGGGGGTGCTCTTCTGTAATGTTTGTTACTCTAACGGCCGGCGAGAGCAGCCTGAGTACGTGGATGCACGGCTGCTTAGATTGCTCTCTATTCTCCGCCGTTTGATCGTAGACTAGTCGTGCATTATTGGGGTTCCAAAGGTTGTCCAAGATCTCTGGGAGGACGCACTCGATGCATGCGGCTCTTGCTGTACTAGCGCTCTCTTCACGCGATTGGTATTCTCCATCCAGCCTAGCGGCTTCATCGCCAGGTATCACATCACATGTGTTCCCGCCCCCAATCTCCATGCAGCTCAACCACGATAGCGGTTGGCAGAACTTCGTGGCGTAACTACATGTTAACCCGCTCCTCCCAGCCTTCCACAACCACACTTTCTCTTTCCACCACCACCACAATCGCAACCACCACCGCTACAAATACGCTCAAGCTTCAGCTTTGACTACCATCTCTACAATGACTTCCGGTACCGGTCGCAAGTCAAAGCTACTGGTGGATATCCTCTGGGTAGCCGCCGCAGTACGCACACCCGGCCCCCTTCCTCGGTCCATGTGTCAGACATATGTAAACTAACAGCCTGTCCAGCAAGTCTCGGCCTATTACCTAATACGCTGGCTCATATCCTACCGCGACCCCGAGCGCGAAAAGAAAGCAGCCGTCAAGAAGAAGTCCGATGCGATCCTACGACGATTAGATGCGAACGGTGGCACGACCTCTGCCGGCGGAAAGGTAGAAAAGCTCGTGTTGACCTCGTACGAACAGACCATCTTGACCGAGGTCGTTGCACCCGAGGATATCCATGTTTCTTTTGACGGTTAGTCTACCCGCTGGTGGCGGGTTGGAGTGGGGGCTGAGTTGTGGCTAGACATCGGTGGTCTGGAGCCTATTATCGAGGAGCTGAAGGAGAGCGTGATCTATCCGCTCACCCTCCCGGGACTGTTCTCGAGCACGTCGACGCTCCTCTCGGCGCCCAAAGGCGTCTTGCTCTATGGACCGCCCGGCTGCGGCAAAACCATGCTTGCGCGCGCCCTCGCCCGCGAATCCGGCGCCTGCTTCATCAATCTCCACATCAGCACCCTCACGGAAAAGTGGTACGGCGATTCCAACAAACTCGTCACTGCCGTGTTCTCGCTGGCCAAGAAACTGCAGCCGACGATCGTCTTCATTGACGAGATTGATGCCGTCTTGCGCTCGCGAAGCTCAACGGACCACGAGGCGAGCACCATGGTCAAGGCCGAGTTTATGACGCATTGGGACGGTCTACTATCGACCAACGCCTCCGGAGCGCCTGCGCAGATCATGATCCTCGGTGCGACCAACAGGATCCAAGACATTGACGAAGCCATCCTCCGGCGCATGCCTAAGAAGTTCTCGATCAATCTTCCCGACGCCGCGCAGCGTCGCAGGATCTTGGGCTTGATCCTGAAGGATACGAAACTGGACTCGGAGGACTTCAATCTCGAGGAGCTGGTGGCGAAGACCGCGGGAATGAGTGGGAGCGACCTCACCGAGGCCTGCCGTGATGCAGCAATGGTCCCCGTGCGCGAGTACATCAAGGAGAAGGTCGCGCTGGGGCGGAAAGTCGGCGAAGCTGGCCTTGGGAGCATCAACCGTGAAGAAGTGCGCGGTGTCGCAAATTCCGACTTCTTCCGTCGTGGGGCGGGTGGCAGGAGGCCCGTCGAGGAGGAGATCGAGGCGTTTGGCCGGATTGTCGGAGAAGTCGAGGAGAGGTTGGGGAAGGCAAAACGGATCGAAGAGGAAAGGGTTGATTGAGTTCTGCTAGGTACCTAGACTAAGTAATCTTAGAACGTAAGTTTTTTTTTTTGACTCCCTTTGCCTTGTTTTGTTCTGGTCGATTTTGGTGATGGTGATTGGGCGTGTGGGTTAAGCGGGCTATTTTCCGATTCATTACGTACTGGTGGACAGGTGGGTGGGTAGGTTGAGCGGGTGATTTCGAGTTTTACTGGGAGCGTTTCAACATGTGCGTTCGCAAGTATGTAACAAGTAGTGGTCGCCTTCAATGTCCCCAAAGATTCTCGCAATATATACATCATCTTAGTTCTCTCTCCACTTGACGGCGAGCTCCTCCTCCGTCTCGCCCTCAACGACCAGAACCCTCCGCACACTAACCTCGACCTTCCATTCCCCATCTGCCTCGTCGTCCAGCTCCGGGTCCTCGGCACTGCCGCGGAACAATCCGGCCTCATCCATCCACTCGGCGAACTTGGGCCGGCCCTCGAACTCCGCCGCGAGGTTGCGCAGCTCTCGCCGCGCGATGGCGTTGGCGCGCACCCGCGACGTGTACGCGCAAGTGTGGCACTCCGCCGACCGGTCCTGCGACGGAGAGATCGTTATTACGTAGACCGTTCGTGGCGGCGGGGGCGCGGATATGGGCGGGAAAGGGGGCGACATCGTGCGGGGTCGTGCGGGGTCGTACGGGATGGAGGTACGGGAGCGAGGGAATGAAGAAAGTGTGCAGAAAATACGTGCATCTGGATACCTGGGTGCATAGAAGTGCCGACGGCTGGGTGCGGAAATAAAATATGACAAACCCTCCAACATAGTTGAGTTAGCTACAACTAGATATTGCGCATCACGATCGGACGGAAGATCTGTAAAGTCGCTGACCAACCTGTGAGAAGCGAAAAGAAGTAATAAAGATATCTATCTAAATAAGAAAAAGGATCTACATAGAAATACAAGAGTATATCTCTTAACCATCAAGAAAAAATCTATCACCCAGACATCAAGCATCACTAGGTACTTTACAGCTCCTTCTTCTGGACGGTTTCCTTTTCTACTGCTGCTGGGGCAGTGGCAGCAGCAATATGTACCTCGACCCCTTTGCCCCACCACGTTCCAAGCCCCTCCAGTCCCGCCAGGAACACTCCAAGGGCACCACCGATACAAAAGTGCGATATGCCGGTGCCGATCTCGAGCCAGCTTCCCTCGTCTCTAACCAGCCAGAAGAAGTTGAGTGTGAGAACATCACTTAGGGCCGTGACGCACATGAACACGGCGCTTCCTCCGAGTCCTGCGCGGCGATTGAGGACCGCAAGGTTCGCGGAGATAAGCGCGAAGGGAATGAGGAGCTTTAGGACCAGAAGGGCGCCCATTGCAAACGGGGAGAATATCGGAAGGAGACGGTACACGCTGTCGAGACTGAAGGAGCTGATTGACGCGATATTGCCAGTGCTGAAGAAGGCTGACTGGAGGAAAAGCGTGAGTGCTAGTGAGAGTCGGAGGTCGGCCAATTTTAGGGCGCGGGGTTGCGTGGTGTTGAGGTTTGGCGGCGAGAGGAGGGATTCGAGGGAGATCCACAGATGTAGGGTAGTTGCGAAAACGATGTAAAACAATCCCTCGTAGGAGATGCTGAGGAGAACGAAGATCGGTGCAAAGGTGAGGAATAGCACGGTCAGACGGTGGAAATAGTGTGGGTTTGGTTGGAGGGTGTGGAGGAGAGGGGTGGTTAGGGAGAGGACGAGAATGCTCCACCCTAGGATCTGGTTGCCAAGTGGAAGGCCTTGCTTTTGTTGTAGACTTCGCACAGAGGAGGAAGTGACGATCATGGAGAGGGCGATCAGTCCCACCTGGGCTCCAATAATTGACTTAGAGACAACATCGCGGCTGGAATTCGCCAGGACCGCAGCGCCGAGAGTTTGCCCCTTCGGGACACCGTCAGAAATGGTAGTGCCAAAGATCATATACGCGAGGCCCATAAGGAACATTATGCCACCGCCGAGGAGTCTATCATCGTTAGACATCATCGCAGAAGATAGGGGAGGGGCGCTTGCATGTGTGTCTCACTCTCAGTCTTGACGACTGGAAGCAAAGTGAAGGTGCTCATGAGGAAACAGCACGCCGGCCATAGGGCACACAGCAGCCTGTTGGTTTTCATGAATGCCGCACCATACATCATCGGCCAGAAGGCAGCAAGTACGAAGCAAACCGAAAACACCTCCCGGTGAAAGTACCCGAGTACAAACGCCTCCAACAAAGCCACGCTCATCGCTGTCTGTATCGCTAGTCCTAGATATTTGCTCGTTCCGCCTGGCACTTCCCGCACAAGCTGTGCTACACCTCTAGCGACCGATCTGCGCCGCACAAATACTTCCTCCCAGAAGACAACGGGGAAGAGTGCATACGCATAGTATGTTGGGCGGGACTTCTGAATAAAGAAGAGGGTGTACAAGCTCACCAGAACTCCCGAAAACAAAAAAGTGGACACCAGGGTGCGGTCAGCTTCAGCGGCACCATCGACAATGTGGGAGTCGAGAACCGTGGTAAGAGCGAATGCTATCCAGCCAAGATAGCCGAGAGTCACGATTGTGCGCAGGAGGAGCCAGTCATAGGTTTGGAGGTAGCGAAGGCCTTCGAGACCGGTCTTGATCAGTCTCATGGACTTTTTGATGGTAAGTTCGTAAGCACCGTCCTGAAGAAGACCTTCGATCTCAGCGAATTGCTCAGGGAGATTGGCCAGAGGCGCATATGGCTTATAATTGATGTGTGTGGCCTTTTTCTGCACTGCTGGTTATCAGCGTCTAAAAAAATAATCCAATCACTATCCATCACTCGGGAAGTACCTTCTTTGACATTGTACATTTCTAATATCTGTTTCGCGTTTGTCAAAGCAGCCTTCGCCTTGGTCTTGTCGTCCGCATCCAAGAACTCTAGTGGTAGCTCGCCAACCGAGTTGACAGGAAAGTCTAGGCCAACCAGGTACGCCATCAACGCCGCCACATCAGCCTGCGCAACGTCGTGTCGAAGGACGCTTTCTAGACCCCAGTCTCCCGAGAACCCGTCTTCGTGCCCGGTCTTCTCTCCGATAGGGAGGCTCGATGTCGATTCCGGTTTCTTGACACCAGATCCCCAGACGACCAGAGGTGTCCGCGTATTGTCTGGATGTCCGTCGCCGTGTGATCCCCAATCACTCATACCATGGTCCGCAGTGAACACCCACGCCGTCTTCTCATCGTGTCCGTAGAAATCCTCTACCAAGGTATGGACCTCCTTCAAGCCCTGATCAACCACCTTGATATTCTTCAGGTACTCAGGGCTGTACGGCCTGTAGGAGTGTCCGGAAGTGTCCAATCCCAGTAAATGCAAGAAGAACACTAGTTTGTCCTTTTGCAGGAGGGCGGCCAACTCAGGGTCCCTACGCGCATCCTCAAAGAACGCCTTGACACGGTCGAAAACCCAGATGTCGAGGTTCGTGGCGTCCTGCGTAAAGTCCTCCATCTCTTCATCGTACGACCAAGCGTCGACCCGCGATTTGTCCGATGCGCCGAGCTGGAACATGGGCAGGATATCCGGCGAGCCCCACGACCATGTATGCCGCGATTCATTGAACACCGAGTCGAAGTTCACCGGGTTTACTTTCCATCCTGTAGTCACCGCCGAGACGTCTTCGTAGAGACCGGCAATGAGTGCCACATGGCCAGGCCGGGACTCGGTAGGAACGCGCGTGTGAGATACTCCGAATGTTCCCTCGTTCAAAACTTTGTCTCGGATGAAGGGCGCGAGGTACCGTATCTGCGAGGGCTCGTCGGGATCGACATGTTGCTGGAAACACTTGTCTGCGCGGAGGCCGTCACCTGGAGGAGTGGTATTCTGTGAGCTACCATTTGCGCTGGAAAGATAGGAACGACGTACCGACAACGAGGAAGAGGCGTTTTGCGGGTGCCGGCGCATCCACATGATGCGGCCGCATACCTGACACTATTGGGGAGACAAAGTAAATGTCGAAGATGGAGTAGATGTAGATCAAGTGAAAGACAACGCCGACGGCTAGAAAGCCGAGTCGCCCAAGGCGAGCCATGGTTGCGGAGAAGGAACGGCACGCTCCGATAGAGCTTGTGGAGATGTAGGAGCTGGTCCGAGCCTGACAGTGGTTTCTGTTTCGTGGTGAAGCGCGTATGTTGTTGCTATGTAGTTACTAGCTTTGGCGGCTGAAAATAAAGTCAGGGGAACTTATGCGACCACAACCTAGCCCTACGGAGAATATTTATATAGAGTGGTGAAGTTGCAATGGCGATACCGGGCCCAAGATGCACCAGTTCTGCTTAGACACCCCTTTTACTCCCTTTATACTCTCGCGTCATAACGTACAATTGACAATCATCCCACCGCACACATACATTCTACGCGTCAATGTGTCCTTTTCGCAGCACCCTGCTGGTTACTTGCCAGGAACAACCCCCGCCAATCAATTGCGCCATATCTATGTGTAGTTAAGTAGATACATCCTAAAACTTCCATCCTTTGCCTATGCCCATTGCCTCTTACATTCCCTTCTTCTTCATATCCAGCACCACCGCAATCATCCTCCTAAATCCCTCCTTGAAACGCGCACGATATCTCTCGCTACGCAGCCTCTTGCGCTTCACACCCTTAGGTTCGTAAAACTTCTGGCGATGGAAGTCCTGGCGAACTTTGTTCTGCGAGATTATCGACCGTAGCTTCATGAAAGCCTGGGCAACGTCTGCCTGAACGGGGACGGAGCGTCCAGCGGTCGGTCCCATTTTGGGGAGTTTGGTGTTCATGCTGCTCGTAAGGTGTTCCAGTGGAGGAGAGTCCATCGCCGTGTGCTGAGGCCGATACCGGTCGGTCGAGGGCGTGGGAGTCGCTACGAGGTCGTTCAGCCATTCAGTACCCCACAAAACGCCTTTGTCGGCGTTGCCGGTGCCGCCGGTGCTGCCGGTGCCGCCGTTGCTGCCGGTACCGCCGTTGCCGCCCCTATTGTTGTTGGCGTTTTGGTCGTCGGCAAGGCGGGCGGTGAAGATACCGAATTGCCTGATGGTGCGGGGATAGAGAGAGAGAACACGTCGGGTAGAGACCGCCGCACAGCCGAACCGTCTGAACTCCATGGCTAATTGAGTTCGACGGAAGGGTTCAAAGGTATTTGATTCCCTTGGTGGCAGCGGTTGGGGGGGACAATAGTGGGGCAGCAAACGGGTGGGTGATGTAGGGTTGAAGCGAAAGTAGGGAGCCGCAAAGCTGTAACCGCCAAGCCCTCGCCAGTGACAACTGCTAGTGCAGCCTTAACGCCAGATACATCTTGCGTTCTTTTCGAATGCTCAACTCTACTTATTACGCTGCCGATCTCTAGCAACAACTCAAATCGCAACGACGCGCTTCTCACTCAAATTTCGCATCAATCTACAGAAGCACCTCCGCCATCGAGCTCCTGCTCTGCGTAAACGGAAAGACAATGTACCAGTATCCTGGCCGTACGTATCCCCTTCCTCGCCCACTTGTCGCGCGTCGCTGACTCTCTGCGGAAGCGCCGTTCGGCCGCCCTGGAATGCCACCGGGCATGCCGCCTGGATTTGGCGGGATGGGAGTTTCTGGAGTTCCTCCAGGCTTTGGTATGCCCCCCGGAACAGCTCCTGGAATGGGCGGACCACCCGGCATGCCGCCTCCACCTGGTATCGGCGCACCTGGCACTGGAGCTCCCCCGGGCACACAGCAAGCCAACATGGGCGCACGTCCGGGAATAGCTGGTTTTGCGCCGCCCGCGAATCTCCCGAATATCAACTTCAATGCGCCTATCATCCGATTGGGTACTTCAGTGACGCGGCAGAATCCTCTGCCCATACAGAGTTCGGCGGCGAGCAAGGCAGCTAGCTCGATGGCGAGGGAGGTCAATGAACTTTTGCCACCGACAGTTGAAGAGCAGCTCAAGACTGTGTTCGTGGGTGGAATACCGAAGGGCGTCGATGATGAGTGGATGGAGCGAATCTTGAAGGCGAGCACCTCTGGCTGCTACATGCGAGGTTAGGGTGGTGCTGATTTGGTACAGGCGGCAGCGACGCTGAAGAAGTGGACGAGGGCCACTGATGAAGACGGAAAACCGTGCAAGTTCGGATTCGCAGAGTATGCGGATCCAGAGTCTCTTGGGTGCGCATATGAAGTTCTTCAGAATTTAGAGATACCCGCTGTTGACAGTCTTACGGAAGGTTCCCAATTACTGGTACCGATTTCCCATATACACCACACTCTTGTGATGCCCGGACTAACTAGCTGTTCTACCAATAGGTAACAATCGACGATAAATCGAAGACTTACCTTGAGAACGTGGAGGACGATAATAACGCCGACTTACGGGAATTCCGCCTCGACACAGCAAAGACAAATCTCGAGAACGCTCTCGCTGAGTTCAAAGATCCCACAAAGCACACTGCGAAACCTACTGAGAGCACGCCTGTTCAGGAAAAGGCCTCCTCTCCAAAACCAGATGAGTCCACCCCGCAGCCTGAAATCGTCACCATTCCTCTCTCCGCCGACGACGAGCTTTCGGATATCCCAGCAGATATGCGAGACATGGTAGCGAAAGAGATTCAAGCTTTCCGCGAGCGCTCCAATCGTCGCGACATGGAACGCCTGAAGCGGGAAGAGGAGATCGAACGCCTGGAGCGGGAGCGCAACAATCCAAACAGCTCTCGCGTTAATCGTCTTGCCTCACCAATCTCAGCTCCTATTGGTCCCAGTGGTGGCGCGAATGCAATCCCTATCGGCCCTAGCCGCATCAGAGACCAACAGACACCCACCGCCCCCCGTATCCCTACAGGTCCCTCCTCCACCCCTCGAGACTACCAGAAAGGCGTCTCCTTTGTTAACGGTGGGGGCCTCAATGGCTATGCATACACTCGTGAGGAAGAAGAGTCCGATGCATCTGACTCGGAGCTCGAACGCAGGAGGAAGGAGCGTAAAACCGCCGACCAGGAAAAGACATACTTGGATCACGAACGCCGCTGGCTAAATCGTGAGCGCTCCCGCACATCTGCCCTCGAGCGTGAGCGCCAGCGAGATGACGATGACAAGCGTCGCGGGGAGGTGGACCGTGCCACCATGGCGAAGAGACTAGCGGAGTGGGATGATGACATCGAAGCCGAAAACAAAACCGAGGAGTACTTTGTGGACCGCTCGGTATGGATCCGTAACCGCAGCACCTTCCGCCAGCGAGAGATCGAACTCGACGAGCGGGACCGCGCAGCGGAGCAGAAACAGTTCGAAGCCGACACCGATAAGAAACGTGTTGCGGAGAGTATGGCCGACAGTTTCCTTGCCCAACAGGCAGCCGAGATGGAGAAGGCTGCTGCTGCGCGTGAGGAGCCGAGGCGGTTCAAGTTGTCGCTTGGAGCCGCGGCGGCTAGTCGCAAAGCGAACGAAGAAAAACCAAGGAGAAAGACTGCTGCGGATGTTGAGAACCTTCTCGAGGATGAAGAGGAAGACGAAACCAAGACCCGCCGTGTGCTCATCCCAATACAGTACGATGTCTCCAGCTTGATGGACGACGAGACGCGCGAGCGTCTCGTTAGGCAGCTCGCACAGGAGATCCCAACCGAACGGAACGGCTTGTTCGAGTGGAAAGTGCAGTGGGACCAGGTTGACGAAGCTATTGTCAAGGAGAAGCTCCAGCCTTTCGTCGAGAAGAAGATCGTCGAGTATCTTGGTGTTCAGGAGCAAGAGCTTGTCGGCTTCGTGCTCGGCCATATCAAGAAGAGAGGCAGCGCTGAAGAACTAGTCAAGGAATTGGAGATGGTAGGGTTCCCTCCTTCTTTCACAAAGGTCTTCACTAACATATTCCCAGGCGCTTGACGAAGACGCCGAAACCATGGTCAGGAAGGTTTGGAGGATGTTGATCTTCTACTCTGAGAGCGAGAAGAGGGGCCTGAACTAGGCGATGATGTTCTTTGAACGTTTCTCCGCACTTTCGATTGACGACGGCCAGGTTTGTATCATATCAGACGACTTTCCCATTTGTCCTACTGCTTGGGCTCTTACCACGTAATTGTTGGAGTTTCTCCCTTGTGTTTGGTAACATATTCCCAATAGAGGAGCGTCTCGTCCTATGTGCTGTGTGGATGTTGGGAGAAATGAAAGTCGAGACTGGGGAGCTCTGTGTCTGCCCGAGTCCGCTTAGATGCAGCGACGCATTAAACAAAGTACATGAATAGAGTAGGTATCCGCAATAATGCTGACCAGGCCCATGCCCAACAACACGCCCAAACCAGTAACATCCCAAATCCCCTTTCCACTCACAGATAGATGCTTCAAGCAACCCCAACAAATCCGGTTTCATAGGGTACATAGATGCATATTCTCAGCTACATATACCCACTGTACACATCATACGTAAGCACTAATTATCCGGGGGCGGTGATCTTTGGTTGCCCCCGAGACAGTAATTGCTCCATCTCCTATAGATACCCACAGGTTTGGGGGGTAGATATGTTACGTGGTAGTAGTTACTAGTGGGCAGATCGCCGCCTTCGTCAGTTAGCAACCTGGGGCCGAGGCTATTTCCGTAGCCGGCGAGTTTCTCGTTTCTGAGACTGGGGGCGACATCTTCGGGTGTATAGCGCCAAGTGGATCACCGCCGGCGGGCGCCCCGTCAGGCCACCAACGTATGGCACGGGTCTTGACGATTGAGAGCAGGGAGAAAGGAAGGAAGGTATTCCTGGGACTCGAGCGGACGTTGCGAATATAGACGGGAGGACCGCCGATGGGTGTTTGGATACCACCGAGGCTCATGTCCGTTTCGAAGATATTTATTCCGTCCAGTCTCCAAGTACCTCCCGCCGGGGGATCCTATTTCCGTACTTCCAGGATTTTCGATACCAGATGGTCGATCGCTGAATCTCCGAGTAGACATTACGGTGGATAGCAACTGGCGGTTGGACGTAAAGCGTCTGTGATGACGGAGGCAAGCACTGCCGCTCTGCAGTAAATGTCCCGGGCTATACTGGTTCTCTAGACGCACGGCCAATCTTCCCGTAACAAGGGCACCAGGGGGCCAACTGGACGTGAAGACGTCTACCAAAAAAACACGGGAGGCAGAAGCACTTTACGACTCGGCATATAAGCCCCCCCAGCTTCGCACATTATCAGCAGCAGCAACAGTTCCCTCTCAGTCCAGTCCGGTCCAGTCTCTCATTCGCAACCGCCGGCCGTGTTCTCCCGTACCTTCTTCCACTTCTTCAGACACGTACACACAAAGAGCCAGCCTTCTACTTTTACTTTCGGTCCAAACCCCCACCCATCCATCTTGAATCCCTGGCCTGTCTACTGGGTTCCCTACTGGCTTTCCCACGGCTCTGCCGTCGGGCATCTTCCCTCTAGGCGGCGTATTTCCACCTATTGGCGGCGACTATAGCGACGCACCGGCAGCATCCACGGACGTCCCGACGCTCACCACCAGCGGGGGCAGGGGGGGTGGATGCGCCGAGCGCCCTAAGTTGTATATACCGCAGAAACCAGACAAGCGTCGCTCCATGGGTGTCACGGCGGTTGCCGTATTTGGGCAGATATATCGTGCTAGTTTCCGACCCCGTCTATCTACTCTACACTGTGTGCACATGTTGGCGCAACTCCGCCACCAGCTAAACCGCACCCAGCGCCACACGAAATGTCACCCGACACAAGCCGACGCTTCCACATCGGGTGGGCGCTCACGCAGCCTCTGCATGATCCAACCAGGGCGAGCTCATGCTTGAGTCTGGTCTGAGACCTGCGATGTCACGGCCCAACAACCGATCAAGGCGATTTGCGATACACCTGGCATCACTTCCGGTTGAAGATCAAGCAAGAGAGCTGGCCACTGGCGGGAGCTCCTAGTGAGATTGGATGTCGTCTGGCCATCTTTTTGAGTCGCTCTGGGCCACGAGAGGTGACATGCACTGCAGATGCAGAGTCATTCACTGCTCAAACAATCACACTCAGTCGGAAAGCAGCCAAGGAGGAAGCCGAGAAAGGTCGGCCAGGTCTTACACTCTGGACGGATGGATCTCGTACAGACCTGGGCGGAGTGGGCTACATATGCGGTGGTCTGGCGCCCACGCCACTCAAAGCAAGTGTGGGTGGGAATTAAAACTCACATGGGCTTTCATCAGGAAGCATATGATGCAGAATGTGCTGCACTTGTTAGAACCCTTGAGATTGGCGCCGACAGGTGGCAGAGACACAGAATTCCCCGTGCGACTATATTTTCGGATGCATAGACTGCCATGAGACGCATACTCGATACAGATGTTGGCCCAGGGCAAATCCATGTCGTACAGGCAAGAAAGGCTCTGGCAAGAGTGGGGTGTCCAGTGGATTGGGGAGGTGGAAGTGTATCCTCCGGAGAGGAGGACAGAGAGGAGTGGCTATGTTGTTTTGGTATATAATATCGCCATGGTCCGGCGGGGTCGCATGCGATCAATGAATCATTATCATCATCATCATCATCATCATCATCATCATCATCACGTAGTCTCTGCGCCTCCCCATATCTCCGTCCTGTGTCCTCCGCCCTCCGCTCGTTCGGCCTCGTTCGGCCAGCTTGTTTGTCGCGCTCGGAGCCGCCGCTGGCTGGTGGTCTCGGTATGCGCGGAATTGGTTGGATGTGAGTCGGATGACTACCGTGCAGAGCGATGCGTGATGTGATGTGATGTGCTGTGGCGGTGCTCCTCGCCAGGAGGCAGCATGTATCCAGTTCTATCAACGGCCCGTCGGCCAAGGCAGGCAGGGGCAGCGAGTAGACGCGGTCAAAATTGCAGTGTCCAAATTGGGTTCGGATCGTGCTCCTAGCCTGCGTTAAGCGCTCAAGCGCCGCACGGACTGTGCTCACAGACGCAGCTGGAGCGGGAACCGAGCTCCCATGTAGGGGCGCCAGTTCAACGCACCGCAGCTCACTCACTCACTGCTCCATCCGGCCAACTGTGTATCCGGATCGGGAGATGGTCAGGCTAGTGCTCCGCCCGGAGAGACCGGACCGGTCGCGGCAATCCACAAAGCTAGATACGCGCGTGGTGAGAGCGGAAGGAATCGATCCAGCGATGCCTGTACGCATCCGATCGACATGCCCAGCTCTCCAGCCATCGTCCATCCATCCATCTACATACCCGGCTGCCGTGCTGGCGGCAGTGATCTACCCCACCACTCCACGCATCCCCAGACATCCCCAGACATCCCAGCAGCCGCTCCCCTCTCCGGCCACCATACGTGCCCTGCGCACGCACGATGATCCCCCCCCCCCCGAACGGGAACTTCCGGTAGACCTTCGAGGCTGACCCGAGTCCCATAGATATTCTTTGTTTGATCAGACAACCATCCTGCCCACGTTTTTTCCTTTCTTTTTCTTCCTTTTCGTTCCTTCCCCCCTCCTCTTCTCCGTCAAGTGCGCACCCGCTCTGTCACGTGTGGGTCCCGGGTTCGAACAGCACGCTTCGGAATCCAATCGCAAGCGTGATCGGAGTGTGGAGAGTATCTCGGATGGCCCAGGATCTTGTACATTGGTTAACTTTGTGGTTCGTTGGCAGACTCTGAATGTTTTTCCCTCCAGGCACGCCGGACCGCTCCAACCACACCGCTCCGCCGACTGCTCCCTCTCGGCTTTGCACCTGCGCGTGGGAGGCCCATCTCGGAGCATACGCAGCACTCAATAGGCCACCCTGCGGTTTGGTCCCATCGGACCGGAGCCGTCCTCGATCTCTGGGCGATGGACAGCTGTCCACCTCCGCCCCCACTCCCACCTCCGCCCCCACCCCACCGCCCAGCCCCTGGTGGGCGACTGTGCTCGTGTGGCGCTCAGACAGGGCGAAGGAAAGAACGTTTCAACCCTCTAGCCGCCTGTCTTCGACGCAACTCGCTCATTTGCTTGCCTTGCCGCGGGCATGGTGCTCCGGGGTGTCCGACCGGACTCGTTAGCGGTGGCTCGCTCGTCTTTCGATGCGTTCCTGACCGGGCCTGGAAGGCGGCCGAAAGAAAGGGAGAGCGGCGGGGGAGAAAGGAGCGATGGGAGAGAAAGAGCGAAAGAGGAAGAAGGGCTGGATGGAAACGAAGAGCGAAAGAGGAAGAAGGGCTGGATGGAAACGAAAGAGCGAAAGAGGAAGAAGGGCTGGATGGAAACGAAAGAGCGAAAGAGGAAGAAGGGCTGGATGGAAACGAAAGAGCGAAAGAGGAAGAAGGGCTGGATGGAGGGGAAGAAGATGCTTGTTGTATGTAGCAGGTGCACGTCATGGGCTCCAACTGATCCTGATCTGTGTTCGTCTGTGTCGCGAACTTCCTGCTTCCCGTTCACGACCGACTCCTCTGCTCCTCTCCTCTCCTCTCCGCTCCTCTCCTTTGCTCCGTTGCACTGCAGATACTCCGCATCTACCTCTGCGGTCGTTGCGGCGATATATTGATTGCCGTTCGCTCGTCCTGCACGCCTGCGCCCGTCGGTTGCTGCCCAGCTTCCACTGCGCCTGCCCGCACGCCTGTTCGCGATCGGGTCTGCTGCGAGTAACCTCCCCCTCGTCTCATCGCTTCCTCATCGGCTCCGCTTCTTCGATTCCATTCATAGCCCTCCCGCGGCAAGAAGCCCCTCTCGCTTCTCCCATTCCTCTGCCCCATGTTCGCATCGCCCCAGTGAGAAAGGTCCCCTACACAACCGCCTCCACACACAACTCCCCCCCCAAGCCCATAAGCATCGATAGCCACCTCCCCCAACGACATCCCATTCTTTCCCTTCTTGCGCCCCGGGTACCGTCCAAAGCCACAATTCGACCGCCATCGACAGAAAAGTGAAGGGGGAAACAAAAGCCAACCTCGCCGATATCTTGCTCCTTGTTTGTCCCAGAGCTTGGAACCTAATACCACCCCCCGGTGTGCAGCTCCCGCCCGAGCCACATCTCCTCCCGCTATATCGTCCACTCTAGAGTCAACCCAGGCACGGGCTACATCGTACATCGTATTCATACATAACACCGATCAACTCCCGGCTTGTATCATCTAACACCCCCCCACCACCCCCGCCATCGCCGACCGCATCGCCGCCGTCACTCCCCCCTTCCCCCTCCATCTTTACCCCCCGGACGCAGATATGATCAAGGTGTGTCTTTGCTCCTCATCTACTGGTACTCGTTCGCCGGGAAAATCCCGATGTCATGCATAGCGTGCCTAGTGCTAATTCGAGAGGGGGGCTCGTTCGCAGAATATTCGGCGCTCCATTAAGGGAGAGAGGAGCGACCACTTCCACGGCCCAAAGCTTTCGCACATCTCTATAACTCCGAAGTCTGCATTTACCATCAATCCACCAAAGAAGGTATGTCAGGCGGTTCTTCTTCTCCTACACCATCTCCGCTTCCTACTTTGTTGGAGCCTAGCCTGTTGCGAGACAGGAAAGACAAAAAGGCCGCAATCTGCAATCAACTTCTCTTTCGGCGGCAAAAAAAAAAAAAAAAAAAGAAGGGGCCGGGCTGAAAAGTAATTTCGATTAGGTTATAAAGGCTATCGAGAGCTACCACCCTGCGAGCGACCAAGAACTCGGCTTCGAAAAGGGGGATTTTTTCCACGTTATCGGCAACGAGAACGATCCAGATTGGTGGGAAGCTTGTAATCCCGCAACGCACGCCCGCGGCTTCGTCCCTGTGCCCTACTTCCAGGTTTTGGGAAAGAACGAACGCGACAGCCAGGACTCTTCAGTCGCGCACTTCGATCGCCACTACCAGACGGATAAGGATTCGGGCTACTCGGACCGAAGCACGACGCACGATCGCATGTCCACGCGAGCGACGCCGGGGAGCGGGATGGGGTCCATGCCGGCGGGCGGCGGAGGGGGCGGTGTTCGCGCGACGGGGAGTCCTCTGTACGGTGTCGTGCTGTACGATTTCAACGCCGAGCGGCCCGATGAACTCGAAGCGAAGACGGGAGAGGACATCATCGTGATCGCGCAGTCCAACGACGAGTGGTTCGTGGCGAAGCCGATAGGTCGGCTCGGGGGGCCCGGCCTGATTCCGGTGGATTTCGTCGAGATCCGGGACATGGCGACGGGCGCGCCCGTCGAGGACAAGCGGGCCGCGATCGCACGTGCTGGAGTGCCGAAGGTCGAGGAGTGGAAGAAGATGGCCGCCGAGTACAAGAACAGCAGCATCGCGCTGGGGCAGTTTGAGTTCGAGGACGGCACACCGAAGCCGCAAGCACCACCCGCGCACGACCTGGGCAACAATCGAAACGTAAGTCCGAGACACACGGGTCCACTTCTCCAAACACTTTCCACACATGTCGGGTCAACTGACAACAGGACATCGCAGACGCTACAACCCGCACACGGAAACGGTGGCGCGACCGGGTACGACAATCCACGGCTATCGCGGGGCTCCACGCAAGGGCTCCTGATGGCACCGGTGAGCGCATCCGTCGACGACTACAACTTCGAAAGCAGCCGGTACTGGTATGTGGTGAATGCTGTGATGGAAGACGGACGGACATGGAGTTTGTGTCGGTTCTACGAAGACTTCTACGACTTCCAGATCGCGCTGCTGGACGAGTTCAAGGAAGAGGCCGGCCACACAGGATTGCCGCGCCAGCTGCCCTACATGCCCGGTCCGGTAACATACGTCACGGACACAATCTCGGCCGCTCGGCGGCAAAGCCTGGACGAGTACATCAAGAAGCTGCTGGCCATGCCGTCGTACATATCCAAGTGCAGGCTGGTCAAATTGCTATTCGCGCCGCGGCCTGGCGACGTGGAAACCACTCACTACCGGGGATCCCAGCAACTGGCGGCACACGATAACCGACGATCGACCGCATCGCAGCAATCGAGTGACTCCTCGAGGGAGCCCTCTCGGCAATCGTCGATCCAGAATCTGAATGGAGGCGGAGGCGGAGGAAACGGATACCCGGGACTCTCGGCGCCGCCGCCACGGATGTCCGGACAAGTGAGAAGCAACGGGATCGCTCAAGCGCAGCAGGTGCACATCCGATCAGCATCGGACCTACAGCCACCCAGGATGCTTCGGCAGGAGTCCAGCATGAGCTCAACAGGGTCCGGCCAGTTCCTCAAGATCAAGATCGAATATCACGACGAGATGATCGCTGTCCGGCTGCCCAGAGATGTCAGCTTCGCTCAGCTCCAAGACAAACTGCAGGAACGGCTCGGCCAAGTCGACCTGAACAACATACAATACAAGGACGAGGCGACCGGACAGGTGCTGGACTTGTACGGCGATAGCGATTTGAATACCGCCATCAGCCGCAACCCCAAACTGAAGTTGTTTGTCAACTAGAAAGCGTCGGAGAAATGACTTCGTCCCCAGCTGCTTGGTGGTATGGTAGGTGTCCAGTGTTCTATTTCGGTGCCGGTCGAGTGAGGATAATGATGGTTTATTTCGACTTAGCGCCTTGCTACTTTTGTACCTAAACGAACGAGCTACGATGATGTCAGTGAGGCGTGGATCTCTTTTTTTTGGAGCTTTCAAATTTTTTCTTTTCATTTTGGGGTGTTTTTTTTTTGATTTCCGGCGACTCCGAAGCTGGGGAACTGTGGTGGGCCATGTACGGTGGAGATATCTTTGCAGTAGGTAGCATGGAATGTCGGGGTCTGTACTCTATGTATCTTATCTTCGAATTCGGGTGAAAGGGCTGCGGGATTGGGCCGCCGGTTTGAGTCTGTTTTTTTTCCTTTCATTTCTGCTCTACATACCCGGAGGGTTTCTCCTTTCCCTTCCTTTTCCTATATATCCCCATCTTAGGAGCAGGCTTTTTTTCATCCCTTCTGCTTCGTCCTCGCCAGCGCAGTTTTTTCCTCTCTGTTGTTTTTCCTCGTAAATGTATCTTCTTGTTCTTCTGATTCTACTTTTCTCTAGGTATGCCGCCTGATTGATGTCTGCGCTTTTTTTTTTTTGGTTTGGTTTGGTGGTTTTTTTTTATTCACGTTATCTCTCTACATAGTGCCATTTGACCGACTTGAGAGCTCGATACGACTGCGTCGATTCGAACCCACTTGGGTCTTGCATGCACTTTACTAGGGTATCACCCCTCTGTTCGCTTGGTATCCCATCTAGTATGTACAGTATGTAAAGTATGGATGCATGTCGAATGCCAAGACGCTAGCTATATTTGTACGAGTTTCTTTTTCATTTCTTTTTTTTCTCTTTTCAGGGGGAACCACCGCAGCACCGCTCTTTCTCGGCACAACAGCCTCTGTACACCTCGAGACCATCTTGAGCAGACCCTGGAGTATTTCCGCCGAAGGGTGATTGATCCTGCTTGCTGGGGATAGCTTGGTGGCTATCGGTCTCCTCGCTGGATGCTGATCGTACAACCTCATCGCTGCCGGTTGCTACTGCCTGCATAGCCGCTCCACTGCTTGGAATCTCGCTGGAAGTGGAAGTTGGCAGTTTCGTGCTGTTGGCAAGTTCTTGGAAGCGGAAGCAGTACTAGAGTTCACTTACACCGATGCTTCCACCTTGCAGAAATGAAAGAATCGACATTCGTACATCGGAGCTTAGGAAGACGGTTAGCGGAAGATTTTTACAAATCACGGCGTTTACTCAAAGTAGCAGGGAAACACATACAGGTACAATGACTTATATTTACTTAGGTACGATGACTTATATTGGATATGGAGTTGAGTCCTTGCCGAAATCGTTTGGACTGAGCGGGTGCTTTCTAGTGGCAACATCCGCTACATAACACCAAGAGGCGCTAGTAGCACTAGCGTCAACCTCGTACTATGTACTTAGCGTCTCGGTATTCGACATACCGACACATTCCATACTCTCTAGTTCCTTGACGGTGGTTACCCGCCTTATGTCATCTTCCCTAGATATTATCTATCTACTCCACTTCTGTATACATACTTGCGGTAATAATTTATTCACACGAGACCGATGTGTGAGAACGGATGGCAGTGGTCCGAGTGAGGGGTGTGTTGGGATCCGTATCGACTCTTTGCTGAGAAGGTACTTCAGTTTTTCACGTGCATACATATGAACAAAGTCACGGACAAAAAGTTTGAACTGATTTTTCTTTTTCCTCGTACTTTTTTTCCTCCTTTTTTTTTTTTGCCGTGGATCGCTTGGTGCTGATTAAAAGAAAAAGAAAAAGAAAAGAAAGCTTAACTATTGCTGTGAGTACATGCTCCTCTTATGTAACCCATTGTTAAGAATAGCGTCAGCCCTCTTCTTCCGTCCCACCGGCTTCGCTTCTTTCCTCCCGCTTCAACCACCCTCCACTTTTCTTCCGTGCAAGAATAACTGCAGCTAACCTCAGGCAACAACCAGCAGCTAACTCCACAACTTCCACCTCAACGAACCCTTCCACCCACCCACCACATCATGGCTGCACCACCTCCTTGGAGAACCGGAGGTAGTCTTCGGCAGTGGGCTTCATCGTCGGACGTGCTAATACTCGAGATCACTAGGTAACAACGGATCATACACATCTGTTGACGCTCGCCGGACATTCGGGGGTTCTACGCAGGCCAGCAGCTACAGCATGGTGAGCTTTGAGCCCCCTCTCCGTCAGTGAAGCAGCTGCTGTATAGTCCAAGGGGGGTAAAAAATTGTGGTAGTGCTATCATATCCTGGATAAAATGGTAGTGACATAGTATCAACACGGTGAAAATACGTGTTTCTCATGTCTTGATACGATAACAATATCCGCCCAGCGGGAAACACCTTTTTTTTACCCCCTTGAACTATGCGGTACCTATCTTATTGTGGGCGTGGCTAAATTATTTTCTTCACTTCTACTTACAGGCGTCTACTACCGCTACCGCCCCGACTTCACCCCCGCCGAGTGGAAACCGCACAACTTTCCCCGAAGCATTAAAAAAGTATGTCGCCCGCACCTTCGAAGACGTTCTGCCCGAGGAAAAAAAGGACGTGGAGGCCGAGCTCAAACGGATCATCACCGACGCCTTCAACGAGAAGGTGGTGTGGACTGTTCACTGGGATGATATGCCGTTACCCCAGGTCATCATAGCCAGGAGGAGAGCACAGCAGACTCGCGCCACGAGTTCACCTTCAGAGAGTCCAGATGGCACTACAATTGCGACCAATAGGTTTGGGAAGTTCAACCTAGAGGATAGGAAACGCAAGAAGTGTGTCTCCCACCCCCCCTTTTTTTTTGATGCCCACCAACTAACCAACCGACCACATGTGCTAATAGCGTCGATAGTGAGGATGGCACCACGCCGACCAAACTCTCGAGCAAAATGGAGAAGCGCCTGCGCCTGCAGGACTCGGTAATTATGCCGCCGCCAACGGACAAGTTAAGTCAACGTGAAAAAGAGAAGCGTACGAAGCGCTTTGGCGGGCCCTCCCCCAAGTCTCCCCCACCGTCAGGCCGAACTTTGGCTGGCATCGATACCGACGGTGATCAACCGCTCGTCGGACGGTGTATGAACCTCGAGAAACAGTACTTCCGGCTGACTTCCGCCCCGGATCCCGCTAATGTTCGGCCTCTCGCCATACTTGAAAGGACCCTGGAACTGCTAAAAAAGAAATGGCGAGACGAACAAAACTACTCGTATATCTGCGACCAGTTCAAGTCTCTGCGCCAAGACCTAACAGTACAGCATATCAAGTCGGATTTTACAGTGACGGTTTACGAGATTCACGCGAGGATAGCTTTGGAAAAGGTGAGCGCACGACGGACTGCTCTCGGGTCGGGGCGCTGACACTGCCTGCAGGGTGATCTGGGTGAGTACAACCAATGCCAGTCTCAGCTGGCCACGCTCTACTCGGAGGGTTTCTCGGGACACGAAGAAGAGTTCAAGGCGTATCGTATCCTCTACCTTCTGCACACTTGCAACCGTGCCGACATGAACGAGGTGCTGGCAATCCTAACCCCTACAGACAAGCAACATCCCTCCATCAAGCACGCCTTGGAGGTTCGCTCAGCCCTCGCTGCGGGCGACTACCACAAGTTCTTCAGGCTCTACCTGGACCCCCCTAGCATGGGAGGCTACTTGATGGATTCCTTCGTTGCCCGCGAACGAATGGCCGCGCTTGCATGCATTTGCAAATCGTGAGTCTCATGCTTGTTCCGTGAGTGAACGTGTGCTGACTGCTGTGCAGTTACCGACCGGACATTGATATTAGATTCCTGACCGAGGAGCTTGGGTTTGAGAGCGACACTGAGTGCGTCCAGTTCCTCTGCGACCAGGGCGCTTCCAGTCTCATCGAGCAAAAGTCGGGAGACAAGGGGGTCCCCAGTGCCATCCGATTCCAGACAGCAAAGGCGTTCCCCATCTTCGAGGATGCCAAGAACCGTGCCTTCAAGAAAGTCGACATCAAGGGCCAAATGTAGTCACAAGAAGGATCTCTCCGCCCGCGGACAAAAAGACGAGTCCCCCAACGCGTGTAAGGCGAACGGTCATCATATACTGCATTCCATCTTTCGTCGGCACTTTTTCTTCTTCCCTCCTTTGTTCTTTTTTCAGTTGTTTCTTTACACCTTCATCGTCTTGCTCGGTGACCACAACACGAGATCGGAGCCTGGAGTTACGTTTTTTTTTCGCTTTCATCTTTCCCTTTCGGCTACGGCGGACCAAATCAATCCAATCCAACTCATGCCAGAAGAAATTCATAAAGTTGCTAACACCCTACATCTTCTGTCCTCGTATCGGTCGTAGCCCCTCCATTAGAACAAGAACACCGCACCATCTCCTGCAGCGATATCGTCGTGTTCTCCGAGTCGTATTTCCCCTTCATGATCTTCCTTCGCTCTCCCTGCGCTACATACGACGATTGCTGCCGCCAAAAAAAAACGGACAGCGTACTTACGGTTGACTGGGTGCAGCGTGGGAGAAGATTGATTGTGTTGATTTTTGTTACATCCAATCTAAGGGAGTTTCTGTTATCTTTCTTTTGGTGGGAGTTTTGTTGGCTGGGGTTTTCATCTGGTGTGGTTTTCGGAGGATTTGATTGTCTGGTGGAACGGTTGCGGACGATGGTGCGTAGGATAGTTAGGATGACATATCGTCATCACTGTTCATGGTTATTATTTTTTTCCTTTTTTTTTCACTCTGGGATTGGGTTTGATTGTTGTTGGTCTATCTTCCTCATCTGTACGTACTTTTCGTAAATACTCGTTTTTCCTCCACCGCAGAGAGTCCCTTCCTTTCATCACCACCACCACCACCACCCCATCGCCAATCACTCTTTCGTTCCAGGGACGGAACCGCGAGCGACAACTCTAATCTTGGGAACCAGCTCCCGGACCCGGCCTTTATCCTCCTCGCTCGGCGTGAAGCCCAGCTTCTCCTCGGCAAGGTCGCTGACGTAGAGCCCGGTGGCAGCGTACACCACCACTGCGCCGCCGAGAATCGCACGCGTTCGCGGCGGCAGCGATCTGTAGTAGCTGTTTTTTCCCACCCCCCATTCCCTCTGGTGTCAGAACGCGGGGCAGCGGGGCGGAGGAGGGTGAAAAAAAGGGGGGGGGGGGGAGGGGGTTACTTGAGTAGTGACATTGTTCGATCGATACCGAGTGGGAGTCGTAGCGGCTGTGAAGTGGAGTGGAGTGGAGTGGAGTGGTTGGAAGAGTTCTGTATCACCTACCTACCTACACATTCATAAGATGTACATAGGTGCATCATTCTACGCCAAGATCTGACGGAACAGAATGAGAAGAATACAGAGGTGGTATATCTTTATATTTCCCCCTTTTTTTTCCCTAGTACGGTGATGATGTAGTTGCGGATGCATGGAATCGCAATCAATTTGTTTTTTGTGTACACATTACTTACCTTCCCCCCTCCATCCATCCCATATCAATACATCGCATTGTTTCACACTGGCTCGGACGAGAGAAGGAAAAAGGTCTTGATAAAAATTCACAAGGAAGAAAAAGAGTATCCCCAAAAGAAAAAGAAAAAAGAAAAACACCCAAAGCAAACTCCGCATGAAAAGGAGATCGAATATATCCTACATCACCGACCGACTTGACCGACACCCCACATCGCACACTACCGCGTCTGCCCCCCCTAGAGAAGAGAGGGGGGAAAAAAATACAAGCCACATAGAGACGAGAACGCTTTTTATGTTCTAACAAAAGGAAGAAAAGCACCACAAGGTCGTTCAGTTACGTTCCGCAGTTGTAAAAAAAAACTTACTCCTTCTTCTCACCCTCGCCAGCTTGACCCTGCTCTTGCTCCTGCTGATTGGCCTTCTCGGAGCGGGCACGGTGCATTTTGTCGAAGAGAGTGAGGGAAGCGGTCTGGAGAGCATCAGTCTGGGCCTTGAGGTCCTTAGCGGTGATGGTGGTGTCGCCGGACTGGGCCTTGGCGACAAGCTCGCGTATAGCAGTGATCTTCTCCTTGATGGATGTGACATCCTCCTTGTCAAGCTTGTCCTCGAACTCTTTGAGCGCCTTCTCAGTGTCGTTGGCGGCGGAGTCGGCATGGTTGGCACCCTCGATGACGGCTTTGCGTGCCTTGTCGGCCTCACCGTACTTCTCGGCGTCGTCGATCATGCTTCGAATCTCAGAGTCGGAGAGACCGGAGCCCGAGGAGATGGTGATCGACTGGTCTTTGTTGGTGGACTTGTCCTTGGCAGAGACGTGAACGATCGAGTCGGCATCAATGTCGAAAGTGACCTCGACCTGGGGGATGCCACGGTGCGCCGGGGGAATGCCGACCAGCTGGAAGTTGCCGAGGAGCTTGTTGTCGCGGACGAGCTCACGCTCTCCCTGATAGACCTTGATCTCGACGGCGGTCTGGAAGTCGGCGGCAGTAGAGAACACCTGGGACTTCTTGGTGGGAATGGTAGTGTTGCGGTTGATCAGACGGGTGAACACTCCTCCAAGGGTCTCAATACCGAGGGACAGAGGGGTGACGTCAAGAAGCAAGACGTCCATGACCTCTCCGGCCAGCACAGCTCCCTGAATGGCGGCACCGATGGCGACGGCCTCATCGGGGTTGACAGCCTTGGCGGGGTCACGGCCGAAGATCGACTTAACGGTCTCGGCCACCTTAGGCATACGAGTCATACCACCAACCAGAATAACCTCCTGGATCTCCTTGGCCTGGAGGCTAGCATCCTTGAGGGCTTTGCGGCAGGGCTCGACACACTTCTGAACGAGGGGACCGACAAGAGCCTCGAACTGGGCTCGGGTCATCTTCTGGTTGATGTGCTTGGGGCCGGAAGCGTCCGCAGTGATGAAAGGCAGGTTGATGTCGGTCTGGAGAGAAGAGGACAGCTCCATCTTGGCCTTCTCGGCAGCCTCACGAATACGCTGGATCGCCATACGGTCACCAGACAGATCGATACCGCTCTCCTTCTTGAACTGGTCGACCAGGTGGCGGACGAGGGCAATATCGAAGTCCTCACCTCCGAGGTGAGTGTCACCGTTGGTCGACTTGACCTCGAAGACACCCTTCTGGATCTCGAGGATGGAGATATCGAAAGTACCACCACCAAGGTCGAAGACGGCGACAATCTTGTCCTGGTCCTTCTCAAGACCGTAGGCTAGGGCGGCGGCAGTGGGCTCGTTGACGACACGGAGGACATTCAGACCAGAAATCTGACCGGCGTCCTTGGTAGCCTGACGCTGGGAGTCGTTGAAGTAAGCAGGAACAGTAACGACAGCGTTCTTGACCTGCTTTCCGAGGTAGGCTTCGGCAGTCTCCTTCATCTTGTTGAGTACGAATCCGCCAACCTGTGAAGGAGAGTACTTCTGGCCGCGGGCCTCGACCCAGGCATCACCGTTGGTGTGCTGGACGATCTTGAAGGGGACTTGGCGGATATCCTTCTGCACCTCGGCGTCGGTGAATTTCCGACCGATCAATCGCTTGGTGGCAAAGAGGGTGTTCTCGGGGTTGACGACGGCTTGACGCTTCGCAGCAACACCGACCAACCGCTCACCGTCTTGAGTGAAGGCAACGACCGAAGGAGTTGTTCGTGCACCTGGCAGTCGCGGGTCAGCGTCACGATACTTTGTAGACAATGATTGTTTGCAATGGTCACTTACCCTCAGCATTCTCAATCACACGAGGGGTCTTTCCCTCCATCACACAAACGGCAGAATTGGTGGTACCCAAGTCGATACCGATGACGGCACCCTGAACCTTACCCTCGGTGGAGTTAAACCGCGCGAAGGCAGGAACCGCCGCCCGGGCGACATTGGCTCTAGGACGGAATGTGCGAGTTGCTCGGAGCTTTGCAAAATATACATCAGCGTCAGGTCAAACAGCTTTATGCTAGCAAGAGTGAGGACTTACAGCCTGTGTGATCCTTGGGACAATCATTATGTGCGTGTTGGGTAATCGAGTATAAAACCGCTAGAAGGTGAGAGGGGGTTCAAAAGGTACGATACAGAGAGGAAATGGTGGAGGGAGAGTACGAGGAGACTTCGGCTCTAAAGTGGTAATGGGGTGGGACAAACCCTCGAAGTAAATTGAGGTGGGATGGTGGGAGAGATGGGTTGAGGTGCTGGAAAAGACAACTCTGGAGAAGAAGAGGAAGAAAAAGCGGTGCTCTGTTCTCGGGAGAAAAATTTACTTTACGGAAGCCAAGCCAAGGCAAAAGCTGCGATCGGGGCTAGTCTACCGCAGAACCGCCTGGAAGATGCGATGCCCGAACAGCCAAACCAAATGGTGTAAAGACGGGGAAGAAGAACAGCTGTGAAGAGTCGGACGGCATGTGAAATCTGAACTGCCAAACAGTTTGTCCAAGTTGAAACATTCCAGCAATTTCTGCGCCGACAGTGATGCTTGTAGCGCATGTGAAGTGGCTAGTGGGGGTCGAATCACATGACGCATTGGATGTACTCACACGCTTTGGTCTGTCGTGAGAGGTGACTTGTGACGTACCTATGCGTAGGAGTCTGCATCTCCAGTAGTCACTCCCACGCCATGGGCCCACAGCAAATCCTTCTCTCTTCGTCCATTGGTTCAGTCAAGACGGGATTTGGCTAAAGGATTGGTTGGGAATCGTGATGCGGTTGGTCGCGGTTTCCAAGAACGGGACAAAGTTGAGAAGTCTGCTGTTCTGTTCGTGTTCACCATGGGTGGCTGTGTCTTCTTTTCCAAGCAAGTTCGATAGCACACTTTACACGCCTCACACAATTCATATCGACTGCAAACCCACTGCAACCCCCAATCAGCACCATATTCTCCCACACCGACATAACCTCCACTACTCACTACCTCCACTACCTCCGTAAATCCTCCACAGCTGTTTCACCATTACCCCTCGCGAGACTCCACCTGGCTCTTCTACACATACCTCGCCTTCACACCTCACCAGTAAGCACACCCACCTCACACGTGCCCGTCGGAATTAATTGCTATCGAGCGCCCGACACTCTCGCAAATCTCGACGTCTATCGTTGCTTTTGGCGATCTCATCCTCAACCTGTGATACACTGGACAGAATGACAATTGACGATCCTGTGTATGCTATTCGACCTCTAATTATAACCTTGGAGCTTGTTAGATTTGCCTTTGACTTCACAGCTAACCTAGTCGGTTCGCTTCCAGCCAAACGTCACAATTCCTGTTAAAAAAACCTCCAGTCTTTTACGGCGCGAAGATTCCCTTCAAGTGCGTTTCCTCCCCTGCTGTCTCCTCTCTATCGTGGTTGTAATCGAGTCCAGTGGTTGAAGCTAAAGCCCCTCTCCCGATAGGCATTGGCAGCTCCGATCACTACTCTGTTCGCCCTCTCCAGACCTCCTCTACTACCCATCGAACAACCGAATATATTCGCTGAACACTGCCACCCGAAAGCGCCGGCTAGTCACAACTCTCCCTTTCAGTCCGAGATGTATCGGCGCTCGGTATGGTTGGGTGTGCGCCGGAGGTGCTGACCACGGCCACTTCGCGACAATCCGGGTACAGAAGCCCGGTAGCCACGATAGCGACGACAGCAACGATCCTTTCACCACTGGGCCAGCTTACGACGCGATGCCTCTCGGCGGCGAGGACGAGTATACATCGGGCGGCAGTGGGAGGGCGCGCCTCAACGTGAAGGAGCTCGGTGGCTACATAGTGAATTCTGTCACATTGCACAGGCCACCATCGTCAATCAGCGATGACGATGTGCTTGCTGTCCTGACGTATGGCGAACCCTGTGGAAACTTATCCGAAAACTCAATTCTATCGTGGCGCTGACTGGTGTTTGCGGTGCCGCGTAGCAACAATGACAAGACGGTCCGCATCTTCCATTTGGCTGACAACCGAGTAATTACTACGCTTCATGTGGATGTCTCGACAAATCATGCCTCGATATCTCCCGACGGACAGCACCTGGTCGTGGTCGGCGACTCCCCCGAAGTATACTTTTATCACCCAGCCAATACTGGTTCCCGCAGTGGCTCGCCTGCTACTGGCATCGGCGAAGCTGGATGTGGGTCGTGGATTCTGTCCTCTCATCCGCCGCTTAGCGCTGGTACCGAAAATGATGCCTTGATGTCAACCAGCTTCTCGTCCTCGTCACTTCACTGCGCCGTCGCTTCTCAAGCTGGCATCATCACCATCTTCGACACACGATATCTTGCCTGCGACGACGGCTGCGACCCGTTGGTCAAAATCATAACTTCGTCTCGTGCATTCAAGGAACCCGGTGCTGTCCGCAGTGTCCAATTCTCTTCCGCACCATGGGATCTCCTGGTCTGGGCCGAACACTGTGGCCGGGTTTGCATCGCAGATGCTAGGAGCAACTTTGCGCGCCGACAGACAATCGATGTTCTTTCAGGGAAAGATGAATTGGTTGAGGTTGAAGTTGAGGAAGTCCAGGATCATCTGACAGCTTGGGATATTTCCCAGAGGCTCGGTAGCCCCCCGGCCCTCGGCACCGGCAGGCATATTAGGGATGACGAGGAAGGGGAAGAGGGCATCTTGCTTGCGGGTGACGCATCCATAAACGAGCTCGCAGGCCTTGTCATCGACACCTCTAGTGAATGGCTTGCTGCGCGCGTGAGGAGCGCCCCCAGTGGTCCGGTTACTGCGGATACGGAGTCCTTACCAACGACGCAACACCAGATGTTTCGGGTAACCGACGTAGCATCGGGTTTGCCAAGCACCCCTGCCCTCCTGCGTGATTATCGCGAGAGCCAGATTGAGCGGGAGAGAGCCCGACAACGGATCCACGATCCACCGAGGCGTAGAAACTCAATCCACCCTTCGTATACCGACCATTCGACCTCAACACCGGCAGATATCTTGACTGGCCCAACATTCGCTGCTGCCACACCGGGTGAAAGGGAGAGGAGCAGGTTATCCAGGGGTTCTTCCATCCCCTCACTGAGGCCCCTCGAGCAAATCACCAATCTCATCGCTGAGCAGCGCCGCCGGCAGAGAAGGAGTGGAAGACTCGAAGCTGAGGCAGCATCCCTCTCGTATCCGTATGCCAGTGACGGCGTTGACATCACGGGATGCACCCTTGGACCGGATGGAAGGAAGCTGTAAGTACAATTCTTCTGATCTGCGCACGAGCCCTACCTGATAGCAAGATTCTAGGTATGTGGCCACCGACGGTGGTGTCGTCGAATTTGGAATCGACATCAACGGGAGGAAAGTCTTTCCTAGCATGTCTCCTCGATAATGCCTGTGAGTTTGCGTACTTGAGCAGGGTTGGGTTTGATAGTATTCGGCACCCCATTCCATTTCTTCTATTCTGCGGATATCTTGATTTTCTCTTTTGCTTGCTTGCACAAGGTGTTCACTACTGGGCGGTCTGGTGTTTCCGTGTTGGCATATGTGGTGGGAATTGTTTACCTTTGTCTTCTATCCTGTTCATTTCCTGCCCTGTTGATATCTTTGATCTGAGCTGTTGTGGCTGGCGGTGGTATGAGTTCGTTCACTTTGGGCGTTGGTGCAGGTCCTTTTTCAATTCACTCTTTATCATTGACGGTCGATACATCTCCATAATCACAGGTAGCTCAAGCGAGGAACGATGACGTCACTTGGGTATACAAGTACATATGTACATGCACATTTTACCCCACCATCCCTCCCCCAAAAGAAAAGTCAGAAAAAACACGCTTCCTTCTGCATGAACAAACTCCGAAACATAGCAGCGGCAACAGCGGCCGATAGCGTTCTGAGACTGCAATTCCGTAAGCACATTCATTTCCCTCCCAGCCGACCCTTTCCCACTCCCCTTGTCGCCCCTCGCATCGTCCGACAAATCATGAACGAAGCCCCCACCTCCGAAGATGGAAACGACTTGATCTTCGTCCGCTCCCTCAACCTTAAAGCCACCACCGGTGTCGACTCGTGGCGGCGTCCAAAGCCACAGCCAATCCGCCTGTCGCTATGGCTCAAGACTTCGGTTGCCCTCGCCGGCTCCACCGACCACCTCCCGTACAGCATCCACTACGGCACCGTATGCAGCGCGGTAACGAGACTTGTCGAAGATTCCAACACGACCTTCAAATCGCTCGAGCACCTTGCTGAAGACGTGGCCGCGCTCGCTCTGGGACACGAGATTCACGGTGGATGGGTTAAAGTCGCGATCGAGAAGCCGCGGGCGCTGCTACGTGCCGACAGTGCGGGGATTTCGATAGTGAGGAAGCGCGGTCCCCGGGGCGAAGCGCAAGAAGAGGGCGAGGATAGAGTATTCATCAACGACCTGAGGCTCGTCACGATCATCGGCGTCAACCAGTGTGAGCGGGAGGAAAAGCAGAATGTTGTAATCAACATCACGATGCACAAGCCGCGATACGCGGGAGCGGACGACGGGTTCGATCGACAGTATGATTTCCGGACGATTGCGGGAAGGGTGGCGGAGCACGTCGAGAAGTCGGAATACAAAACCGTCGAGGCTTTTGTGACGGCACTGGCGAGGGAGGCGTGTGTGACGTGTGGTGTCTCGAAGGTCACGGTACAGGCGGAAAAACCAAGTGCATTGACGTTTGCGAAGGCGGCTGGAGTGAAGATTACAAGAGAGAGAAGTTTTTTCGCGCTGGAGTTACCGGAGGAGCGGGGAAGAGGCGGTAAGCACGAGGTGTTCATTGCCCTTGGGAGTAATCTCGGTGATCGGTACAAGAATATCAATGATGCCGTGGTGGAGATGGAGAGGAGAGGTATTAGGGTCAAGAGGACCAGCAGTTTGTATCAGAGTGCACCGATGTATGTCATCGACCAGCCAACATTCCTAAATGGTGTCTGCCAGGTATTCTTTCTGTCTACTTTTGCTAAGGAGCTCAATGCTGATACAAGCCATAGGCCGAAACAACGCTCTCCCCCGAAGAACTGCTCACGGAGCTCAAATCCATCGAGGTCTGCTTGGGCCGTGTAAAGGTGATGGAAAATGGGCCTCGCACCGTAGACCTCGACATCCTTCTCTACGATGCGCTCACCATGTCCACACCGACCCTCACCATCCCACACGCCTCTATGCTCGAGCGCGAATTCGTCCTACGGCCACTCTGCGACATTGCGCCCAACAGGGCACATCCGCTTACTTCCACCGCATTCAAGCACCACCTCTCTGCGGTCCCTCCGCCACCTCCGTCCACCCCTCCACTTCGCACCTTCGTCCAACTCTCGCCGACGATAACCCTTGACCCATCCAACCCTAAGCGTGACACATTGGTCATGGCCGTGCTCAACTTGACCCCTGATTCTTTCTCGGACGGCGGAAACTACACCACCGCGAACCTAATAATCGCAGTGGAATCCTTCATCTCCAATGGTGCCGACATAATCGACATCGGCGGACAAAGCACACGCCCGGGGGCCCTCGACATCGGCGAAGAAGAGGAGCTCCGCCGTGTCATCCCCGCCATCCGCGCCATCCGCGCTGGTGGACACACCATCCCCATCTCAGTGGATACATTCCGGTCCAGCGTAGCCCGGCAGAGTATCGAGGCCGGCGCAAGTATCATCAACGATATATCTGCAGGAATGATGGACACGGCAATGCTTTCGACCGTTGCGGAGTTGAATGTGCCGATCGTGCTAATGCACACACGCGGAACACCAGAGACGATGAATTCCCTTGCGAGCTATGGCGACGTGGTCGCTGATGTCAAGCAGGAACTGGAGGAGCGTGTGCGTGCAGCCGAGGAGGCCGGGGTCAGACGGTGGAATATCCTCCTGGACCCTGGGCTCGGCTTCGCGAAAACTGTGGGACAGAATCTAGATATCATTAAGAGACTCGGAGAGATGACCGGCGGCGGCTTTCCGTGGTTGCTTGGCCCGAGCAGGAAGAGGTTTGTGGGGACCGCTACGGGAGTACTCAGGGCAGCGGAGAGACAGTGGGGGACCGCGGGTGCAGTCGCTGCGTGTGTAGCTGGTGGAGCGGATGTGGTCCGCGTTCATGATGTGGCCGAAATGAAGAAGGTGGTTGATATGGCTGTGGCTATATGGAGAGGGTTTGAGGGATGATCTCTCGTCTGTAATACACCTTGATCAGCAACTCACCAATTCATCCTCCGCCAAATCATCTATTATGAGTAACCCGCCAACCGCAAACCCCAAACGCACCGTGTATAGTACAAATACCACCAGCCCAACGGAAAAGCAAAAGCAAACCCAACACCAGCAAAAAGCCCATTTTGAGAAGAGACGAACGTTTCTATGCAATTGTATTTCCCAGCACCCACCCACACTTCACCGGTGCCCACTGCTCAGTCCATGCGAAGGTAAGAATCGATCGCTGCGCTGAAAGCCGCAAAGCCCGCACAGCCCAGCGCCGCCGCCTGTGGCCCTGCACTCGCCGCTAGCGCGCCACCGGTGAGACACCCTGCAACCACGCCGTTGTAGATATCGTTCTTTGCGCGGAACCCCTCGATGCAGCACTCGGTGCCAGCGAAGATGGCGCCGACCATGCCGAAGTTCTTCGCCGAGCTCCACGAGCGCATGCCCATATCCCTGAAGCCGACCTTGAGTTGCTGGCGCAGCGGGAGAGAGCTAATGGGCGTGGTACCGGCCGCACCGGACATCGGCGTGTCGTATGACATCGACGCCATGAACAGACCGAACACTCCGCCGAGTGCGAAACCGGCACCGCCCGAGAGAACTGTCTTGAACGGACACGACTCCATCGAGGATTGCATCTGCGGGGTTGTCAGCGGTAACGCCTCGAGGGAGAAGAGTGGAGGGACGGACGAGCTTGATCATCTTTTGCTGCTGTAGATCCTCGGCCGTCATGTTTTCGTTCGCGCCGCGGCCGCCGAGGGGATTGAAGCCGCCGAAACTCATCGTTGCGGATTATGGAGCGCGGGTGGAGGGTAGGGCGATAGCCGTTAAGCAGGGTGAGATAGTGGTTGGTGGCGGCAACACCGAAGAGGCTTAAACTTTTGTGGGGTGAAAATATGAAGTGAATTTAACGTTCCGGTGCCAAGCAGGGTTCCGAATTGGATCTTCCGTCTCCGCCTTCCGCCGGCCGAGTACATATGCACATAAGTATGTACATAGCAGGACTTTGCACGACGGCTCGGCTGATCAGGGATTCCAACGGATAACCGAGTCCTTGCAGGCAAAAGTCTCACAGTACACACATCATCTCACAGAGTGGGCAGAGGTGTGGAAGAAGACGGGAAGGGGGGAAGAGCCGGTTCACGATCCGGGACCTCCTCGCCGATGGGAGATGCAGCCAGGCGGTACTAGACTTCCTCTCCACTACGGATGTGGGAGGACTTGTTCCGGCTGAGGAAGACGTAGGGAGCGAGGTGTCGGGATGGGAGCCCCGGGAGCTCCGGGAGCGGGAAGAGGGGGGGAGGGTGGAGGCGGAGGAGCCGGGTGCTGCGGGGGAATTGGGTGCCGGGGAGGCTGTTCCTACCCACGCCCTCCTTCATGGCATCCGCAGGCGATGAGGAGTAGGGGCGGGACGCTTTACTTTTGTTGTTCCTTCCGGCTGTTTCCTCTGTTCTCTCTTTTTGTCCATTCTTTTAGTCTTTCCCTCCGGGTACGATTTCATTGTAAGTTTTCCTTGGTGCGTATTCTATCATCTTGGGACAGGCCTGGGTGGAGGGCAAAGGGGAGCGGACAGCGGACGGGAAAAACGGATAAAAGGTGCGCCGCATAGTCCAGATAGGCTGTATGCGAGCAGGATTGAGCGGAAAAGGAAAGAGAAGGGAACACCATCTCACAGAGGTCAGATTGGGCTTGATCCACTACGAATATGGATTTATTTCTAAGAATCATATCACTGCAATTGTAGCTAACCCCATAGTCCCATCACCCGACATCAATTTATCAAGGAAAGAAGAGAAAATCAATTTTATAAGTGAGATGGTTTTTAGGCAGAGGAAGTATCCGGGCTAAGCGATTTACTTCTCGTAGACCCAGTCGTGACTGGCCTGGCGGTAGCTGACGAGCTCGTCCTTGCTGAACCACAGAGCAATCTCCTTCTGGGCATTCTCAACAGAGTCGGAACCGTGGCAGACGTTGCGGCCGACATCCTACTTCCGGTTAGCGGACAGGGTGATTTGATGGACTTCAAATGAGAGGACTTACGATGGCGAAGTCACCACGGATGGTTCCGGGAGCGGAAGCCAGAGGGTTGGTGGCACCGAGAAGGATACGTCCAGTCTTAACTGCATCACGGCCCTCCCAGACCATAGCGCAGATGGGGCCGGAGTTCATGTACTCGACCAATCCAGGGAAGAAAGGCTTGCCGGCGAGATCAGCGTCTGCAGGAAAGGTGTCAATTTGGATCATTGCGATAGCGGACGTCGAGGTAGGGAACTAACAGTGCTTCTCGAGGTGCTCCTTGCCGGGGGTGGTGAGCTTGATAGCGGAGAGCTTGAAGCCACGCTGCTCGAAGCGGCTGATGATGGGACCAACGAGACCACGCTGAACACCTGGTGAGATTTAGCGTGGGTTCTTCAGTTCGTGGAGTGAAGGAAAGATACCGTCGGGCTTGATGCTGGAGACAAGAGGCTGACATCAGTACCCCCAATCCTTTGAAGCCTTTAACGCTGATGAACGTACGCAATGAAACTATTTATACCAGACATTAGTCTACAACCCCCAAACCACACCCACCCCCAGGGCAGGAAAGGGAAACATACGTCTGCTCGGAAGTCATTTTTGCTGATGTGATGGAGATTGATTTGGATGGGGGAGGTTGGAATTCGTGGTGGGATCGAGAGAGAGGGGACGAGGAGAGAAAAGAAGAGGAGGGGTTATGAAAATGGCGGGGTCCATCCAGGTTGCGTTTAGCTTCCATATGGCTTGGCAGTACCCCGTTGTGGGTTCCTACATAACTAGCGCCAAAGGCCATATGCTTGGCCACGTCGAGTCGGGTGTGCTATGATGGATGGGGGGTATCCGCGGGTAGATGACAGTGAGAGCTAACGAAGGCTAGAGTAAAATGGAGTTTGACTAGATATGTAGATACGTTGCATATTCTGATAAGTTGCACCCTTCCGGGTATGTACGTACGTTTTTTCCCTGTTTAATCATACTCGCATACAGCCTATCTGGGCTGTGGCGGCGCACCTTTTACCCGTTTTCCCCGTCCGCTGTCCGCACGAAGGCGGTACGTTGCAAGCTCCCCTTTGCCCTCCACCCAGGCCTGTCCCAAGAAGATAGAATACGCACCAAGGAAAACTTACAGATGAAATCGTACCCGGAGGGAAAGACTAAAAGAATGGACAAAAGAGAGGACAGAGGAAACAGCCGGAAGGAACAACAAAAGTAAAGCGTCCCATCCCTACTCTTCATCGTCTGCGGATGCCGTGAAGAAGGGCGTGGGTAGGAACAGCGGAAGCTCTTCCCCATCACCCAACTCCCCCTCGGCACCCAGCCCCTCCGCCCCCCCTCGTTTCTTCCCGCTCCCGCACTCCCGGAGCTCCCATTCCGACGCCTCACTCTCTGCGTCTTCCTCAGCCGGCGCTCGCCTTCCCACATCTGTGGCAGAGAGGAAGCCCAGCACCGCCTGACTGCACCGCCCATCGGCCAGGAGGTCCTGGATCTTCCACCGGCTCTTCCACCTCCCAGTCTCACCCCACACCTCCGCCCACAGGATTTTCTGTTGGGCCTTCTACTCCGGGCGCACCTTGAAAAAGTGCTCCCGAGTCTGAATCTGGTACCGGCACTCCGGGCACGTACGTACGGAGCCGGGTAGTAACCATCGAACCATATCGAAGAGGTCTGGATATGCTGCATAGTGCGAATCGCCGAGTGGTTTTCGGCAGTCCAAATCCGTACTCTATGTACATACCGCAGAAAACAATGCAGCTTACCACTGATTGCATCCATATCGATATGCAGAGGGCGTGTGTAGATCCCGTTACCGCGAGGGATCCCGCGGTTTTGAACCTGGGTCACCAGATTCCCAGAGCCAGAATCGACTCTATGAACAGTCATCATGAAGATTCGCCAGTGATTCGCATCAGCTTCGGAGGAAAAAAACCCGAGGTCCGGACCAAAAATCTGCGGACGAAGGAAGAAACCCTTCATTAAAGTCCGGCGAAGCCGAACTCCGCACGTCCGTGGCCATTGAAAGCCTACAGAGAGGCCGGGTATTCACCTGGGAAAGTAGCTTTTTTTTTGTTTAACCATACTCGCATGTAGATAACATATGTAGACTATGGCGGCGCGCTTTTTATCCAGGTTTCCCGTCTGCCGTCCGCGCGGTGGCGGCACGTTGCAAGCTCCCCTTTGCCCTTCGCCCAGGCCTGTCCCAAGAAGATGAGATGCGCACCAAGGAAATCGCAAAGGGAACGAGTCCGAACGGGAGTAAGAGACAAAGGAAAGTAACAAAAGAAAGCGCAACCCGCCCCTATTCCTCGTCTGCGGCTGTCATGAGAGAGGGCATAGGTAGGAACAGTGGTAGCTCCTCCGCCTCCACGCTCCTCTCTTCTCCCCGCTCCCGCCGCTCCCGGAGCTCCCATTCCGGCACCTCTCTCCCTGCGTCTTCCCCGGCCGGAACCAGTCTTCTCACGTCTGTAGAAGAGAGGACGTCTAGCACCGCCTGGCTGTGCCTCCACCGGCAAGGAGGTCCCGGATCTTCCACCGGTTCTTCCCCCTCCAAGTCTCCTTCAACACCTCCGCCCACAGGATCGTCTGCCGGGGCTTCCACTCGGGGCACTCCTTGAACAAGCGGCCCCGTGTCTGCGTCCGGTGCCGGCACCGCCAGCACTGAGCAGCAGGCCGGTCCTTCGTCCAGTGCAGGTGCTGCCCGGTGAGGCAGCGCCCCGTCTTCGTTGGTAGAATCGCGAGGCAAGCCTCTTGGTGCTCCCAGCCACTGTGCCATCCGGCCTCTGGCTCTTCGGCATCTTGTATTTCTTCCTGACCTGGGAAGGTGGTTATCTCCTGGGTACTTCTTTATGGATGTACACATGCACTATGATCTCGGCTGACCAATTTCCGTTCGAGATGAGTACATACATATGTAGTTTCGATCAAACTCTGCATGCGGAGCGACTGCGCATAGAAAGCCGTTGTATATACATATGTCCCCACACCACGGAACATCGAGCACTCTATCGCCCATGCGATGACGTCGATCCCCTGTACCGGCAATAGCAGAGCGATGGGTTGCCTGACTTTACTTTTGCACCGCGTATTGCGAAACACCAGCCTGTCCCAGGCCTTCGGTTCCACCTTTTGGCCGGTTCTGGGAAGGAAGGGCTCGGAGAACAATCTCATGAAGAAAGGATTCAATGGGTATAAAGCCTCCGGCCCGACCCAGATAACTGCTTCGGTGCCTCTGTCGACATTCGCTGTGACACATCGCTCTTTCTCTGGATTTCAACCAGGCTCATTCCTTCACAGATGCTCTCCTCCGTTTCATTTAGGGCCCTGGTATTGGCACTACTTGCCTTTGAGGCGAGTGCTCAGACGGGCACAGTAGGAACACTCTTCCATGTACCATACAGACCTCCGCAGCTGACGTTGGTGCGAAAGCCTACGGTGTCCTTCAACGCCTCCGCGGCCACTACCTACCTCCCCAACAAGGACTACTCCAACGAGCAATTGGCAATGCTCTGGTACCAGGTCGGCGAAGTCGCCACGCACCCGGTGGTGACCGCGACTGTGGAGCCAACCCCAGAACCCACTGCCTACGCAGGTCCCGGCGAATTCCATCCTCTGGTCGCGAGCAACTATGGAGAGCAGCTCGCAGAGGCGAAGCTACCGGACGGCTTTGCGTGGGGGCTCAGTTCCTCGGCTTACCAGTGAGCCACCCAATTCCGACCCCAACATCCTACCGAACTAACTGGGAAATAGGATTGAGGGTGCTGCTCGTGACGAAGGCCGTGGCCCCTCGATTTGGGATCTGCTATCTCACCGCAACCCGGGCCAGGTGGCCGACAATTCGACCGGAGACGTGCTCGCCCAACACTACTACCTCTACAAGCAGGACTTTGCCCGGCTGAAGAATTTTGGCGCTCCTTACTACTCCCCCAGTATTTCATGGCCTAGAATCTTCCCGTTCGGAAAGGGGCCCGTGAACGAGGCTGGACTGAAGCACTACGACGATGTGGTTGCGGAGTTGGTAAAGAATGGGATCAAGCCGGCGCTGAGTTTGTTCCATTGGGACACTCCGCTTGCTCTGTTCAACGAATACGGGGTAAGTGCTAGTCTGCTCTTGGGTTTTTGATGTGTCGCTGATACTGTAGTAGGGATGGACTAACCCCAAGATCGTTGATGACTACCTTAACTATGCGAAGCTCATCATCACGCGGTATGACAAATACGTGCCTGTCTGGTTCACCTTCAACGAGCCCCAATACGTATGTCAATTTTGACGCTTCCTTCGGAGCAATGCGGTAATGCTAACTACCTCAGTGCAACTGGCAATACTCCTACTACCCCGCCGGCAAGCTCTACCCCAGCTATGGCGACGTCGGACCCGGACTGAAAGCGCGCTTCCTGTGCGGACATCACACTCTGCTCGCCCACGCAAAGCTTGCCAAGTGGTACCACAATGAGTTCAAAGGCCGTGGCAAGATCACCTTCAAGAACAGCGGTAATTTCTTCGAGCCCATGTCCAACACGACGGCCGACCTTGCAGCCACCCAGCGCAGCTACGACTTCGTCCTCGGCTGGTTCGGCGGAGTGTGGAGTGATGGAGACTACCCGCAGTCCCTCAAGGACACCCTGGGGGACCTTCTCCCCAAGTTTACCGAGGAGGAGAAGGAGATCATCAAAGGCTCTTGCGACTTCTTCGCTATCGACGCCTACACCGCCTTCTACGCTGGCGAGATGGCCGGCGGTATGGAGGTATGTGCAGGCAACAGGACCCACCCCAGTTTCCCCGAGTGCGTCAATCAGACCGCCATCGCAGCCGACGGTTTCGGAATGGGCCCTGGTGCAGACCTTGGAGCAAGCTGGCTCAAGAACACGCCCACTGGAATCCGGAAGCTCCTCGGCCACATCACCAAGAAACTGTTCCCCGCGGTCAAGGAGATCCAGGTCACCGAGTTCGGTTTCGCGGAGCCCTTCGAGAGCGATTACACCAACGTTCAGGACGCCACCTGGGATCTGAGACGGTCGGACTACATCCAGGGATTCTTGGACAACATCCTTCTTGCCATCACGGAAGATAGGGTCAACGTGACTGGTGCCTATGTGTGGTCCATCTGTAATTATCCCTCCAAATGCACAGACTTCAGTCAGGCATGGCTAATCGAGAATTCACTGCGCAGTCGACAACTTCGAGTGGAGTTCCGGCAGCAGGACTCGCTTTGGACTGCAGTTCCTCAACTACGACACCTTGGAGCGTACCCCCAAGGCTAGTTGGTTCCAAACTCTGAACTGGTTCAAGTAAGCTCTCCTCTAATCACTCTCGGCATCTGCACAGTTTCACTGATATTCGGCAGGCGACACGGTGGAAAGTTCATTGGCGACAGCGCATCCGCGACCGGCAACAACACCAAGGAAATGTAGTTTCTGCGATTTATGTGGCGTACCGTAATGAGGGGAATGGATGAGGGGAATGGATGGTAACAGATGCCTAAGTCAGTATGTGCTGCAGTGTAGTTATATGTCATTAAACAACACCGTCAGATAGTGAATTGTAGATGCCAACTCTGTCCAGCCAACCAGACAGTCCGTTCCGAACAACGAACCAAAGCTGCTTCTCACTGGAGTCTGGGATCTGAGCTGCAACAGCACAGCTCAACAACCGGAAGAGACGGTTCGGCCTCCGGCTCCTCAGCCTCCCTGAGGGTGATCGGCCAGGGAACTGATGGGCGCCAACACCGCCTTCAGACTAGGACGGTACCTACTCTGGTACACTCTGGACGGACGGAAGCGGTGGTGCTCCTACCGGAAGCAACCCCGCTTCAGGCGACCATCATCACCGATGAGGCAACAGCCAAGCGGAGAGCGGAGGGACCCCAGTGCCGTGAGCTACGCGTTCACCTGGCGCAAGGGGAGCAGTGGAAAGGCCGCAATGTAGGCATGGGCTCCTTCCAGGAAGTCTATGATGCCGAGTGTGCGGCCGGTGTCCGAGCGCTGAAAACTGCCGCCCGCAGGCGCCACACACTCGGACGGGGTGACGATCTCCACGGACGCCCACGCAGAAATCCTGCGGATAACCTCGGACGAGCCCGGCCCCGGCCAGGTGCACGCCTCCGAAGCCAGGAAGCACATCGCCGCCCTCCGCCAGAGGGAGCCCGCGATGGCGATCGAATTCCGGAGGTGCCCTGCCCACAAAAGGGTGCGCGGGAATGGGAAGGCCAGCGAGCGGGCCAGGCTGGCAGTGGACGAGCCCGACGTCCATGGAGCGGAGCTCCTCGGGTACGGTGACCGGTACGGGAAAAGACGACTCCCCGAGTCCCTCGTCCGCCCGGAGCGCCCGATCGCCAAGACCAAGTGATAGGAAGCGAAGGGCGGGCGGACGGCAAGTCGCCCTCAGGAAGTACCGGCACAGCCGGAAAGCGCGACAGAAGCTGGACTTCATCCCGGCCAACGCGAACGGGCGGCTCGCCTCCAGGTATTACCGGTTGAAGACGGGCCACCACCTCACTGGCCAGCACCTCGAATGGGCGAGGAACCAGCCCACCGCAAGGTGCTGTGGTGCCACTACAAGACGCAGACGCGGGAGCACCATTCAAGAACTGCCCCCAGTGAAGACGCCAGCAGAAATCTTGTGGGCGGAGGTGAGGAGGGAGACCGGGAGGGGCAAGGATCGCTTCGGGATCCCGGGCCGCTTTGTGGACGAGCGGTGGAGCCAGGCGGTCCTGGACTTCCTGTCCACCACGGATGTGGGGAGGTGAGTACCGGCCCTGTGGGGGAGATGCCTAGGCGAGGCGTCGGGGGTGGGAGCTCGGGGGGTGGGAAGAGTAAGGGAAGGAGAGGAGGCTGGTGGCTGAGGACCTGGGGGCAGAGGCTGAGGAACGCTTGCAGCTCTTCCGTGCGCCCTCTTCATGGCCTCTGCAGAAGAGGGTTGAGGAGGCGGTTTCTTCTGTCCTTTCTTCTGCCACTTCCGTGGTTCGCTCTACATTCTTGGGATAGGCCAGGCGGAGGGCAGGCGGAGCCACAACGAGCCGCAAAGATAGGGGACAGGAACTGGTTAAAAGTGTGCATTGCAATGATAGATAGGACCTACCGAGTATGTATGTATGTTCTTCATTATGATAACAAAAAAACAAAAAACAGAGTTAACCAGTCGCCGGCCTAAAACCGAGCCTAAACCGTTCCGGGTCGAACACGCCCAGATAGGGAATGATGAATCATAACAACGATGAACAAGAGCGCATGTTCTTACATTCGCAATCAATGATGAAAGGAGAACACAGCCAATCAGAGGTGATCGCCGCTGTGTTTGTTTACGATGGCATCCCCTCGTGATGACACGTTGAAGTCTTGGCTTTCGACGTGCGTCGCCGAAACTTTAACCCCGGCCACTTATGCACTTGACACTTCCCTTCTTCGTGCATATGTAAGCGGAAACGGCTCCTGGACGAGTGGGGAACCGCATCCGGGGGAGGCGGAATGGAAGCCAACTGGCGTCGTACTCAGCGCGATAGATACGCATGTCACCGAACACGACGAACTTTTTGGGTTAAGAAAAAAAAGGCTCTGAAAGTAGCTGTGTGGACGTGTGCCCATGACGGCTCTCTAGATAGATAGGTATGTACATAGATAGATAGAGGGAAAATCTGCAGGTACCGAGAGAGCAGGTGTGTTGATGTGATCACTGACACTGATGGCTGGCACACTTGCTATCTTTAGAGTTGCATTTGCGCGAGCACATTGCCGAAGCGCTTCGCTACCGTTGGTTGCCGTGGCAACATCGCAGTTCATCAACACAAACAACCTCGTTTCATCGCTCGTCTAGGGCAGCTCCGGGCTCCCCAGCGCGCACTACTGCAGCCGCTGGTGGCTGGCTGCTTTCCTCACAGACCCCCTCGCAGGAAAAACCGCCAATTGCTTCTGTCCTCGCTCTCAGACATCTCAACCCCCTCCCCCGCTAAACCATCTGTGCCCATCTCTGCCGCGATATCATACACTTACCCAATTCTCATCTGTTGTTTCGTTTACTCTCATCTCTCTTTGGATAGTCGAACGACACCTCCATCACCATGGAGCGCCCTCCAGGCTACACTGCTCCTCCAGGCTACGATGAAGATGACGATGACATGCGCGACCCTCGCGGCGCGCCAATGTACACACAGGGCCCCGGCCAACACCTGCGACTGCTCGACGATGACGAAGAGCCGCTGTACAGAACGTTCGTCTGCCATATCGTACTTCTATCGTCTCTGAACACCAGGCACTGACACGCATTTTGTGCAAAACCAGACCGAATACACCCCACCGCTCCTACCAGCCGACACCGAGCCATGTGCCATCCGTCTCGGACCTCTCAGCGCGCTTTGAGCAGATGAGCTCGCAGTCGGACCTCGCATATCGTCAATCTCCCGCGCTCCCGGGCTACAATTCACCCGCTCCAAGACGTGATTACGCTCCGACCATCTCACCCACTCCGTCGCGCGGCTATGGGGGATCGGCCCAGTATCCGTACTCGCCGTCGATTTCGCGTGCAGATAGCCGACCATATGCGCCTTCGTCTCACGGACGCAGCAGCGTAGAGCCGGGCATGCAGTACCCCTCGTCGGCCGTCTCGCGTAGCAATTTGGACGCCTATGCGACCACGTCGATGTTAGGTAGTAATTTGGAACCCGAGCGATCGTGGCCGCCTTCGCGCCAGAGTACAAGGGATCCGGATGACTGGAGCCGACCACCGCCGCCGATGTCGTTTGAACCGCCGGATCTCAACGGAAGGCCGCGGCCCGGAACACCCTCGAGCACTAGCACCGGCCCAAGGAGTCGTAGCGCGACTTCTTCGCGAAGGCCGCTTCCGTCGACGCCGTTTAGGAACCAGGGCAGGAGCTCGATGCATAGCGAAGAGACGGCCGTGCCGATACACCAGGACTATGGCTATACGGACGACGACGATTCGTTGTACACTCCGCGTCGCAGTCGGGGTAGGGGGCCATCGCTAGACATGACCGAACGGACGAACACAATAACTACCAATCCGTTTACTGAGAATTCGTTCTCTGGAAAGTCATTGAACTCGGACCTCACTGCGAAAACTACCGATGCCGAAGATGAGATCGATCCTGAGAAGGCAAAAGCCGGGCGCCTTACTCGTACCAAGGGAGAACATTTCGGACCTGCTCCGAAGGCGCCCCAGGCCAGAAGAGGTCTCAACCGCGAAGCACTCATGACCAAGAAGCAAGTCAAGCTCATCAACGGCGAGCTTATCCTTGACTGTAAGATTCCGACCATCCTGTATTCCTTCCTCCCTCGCCGGGATGAGATGGAATTTACGCACATGCGGTACACTGCCGTGACGTGCGATCCTGATGATTTCGTCAATCGCGGTTACCTGCTACGTCAGAACATGGACCCGACACGACGAGAGACGGAATTATTCATTTGCATCACCATGTACAACGAGGACGAGCAATGCTTTACCAGGACCATGCACGGTGTGATGAGAAACATTGCACACTTCTGCTCGCGCAACAAGTCCAGGGTCTGGGGAAAGGAGGGATGGCACAAGATTGTCGTGTGCATCGTTGCCGATGGACGAAAAAAGGTGCACCCGCGAGTCCTTGATGCGTTGGCTGCAATGGGAGTCTACCAGGCTGGTATCGCAAAGAATTTGGTCAACGGTCGTCCCGTCAAGGCACACGTGTATGAGTACACCACGCAGGTCTCGCTTGATTCGGATCTCAAATTCAAGGGTGCCGAGAAAGGAATTGTTCCTGTACAGATGATATTCTGCCTCAAGGAGCAGAATGCAAAGAAATTGAACTCCCACCGATGGTTTTTTAACGCTTTCGGAGCATCCCTTTCGCCGAACGTATGCATCCTACTCGATGTCGGTACCAAGCCTGGAGGCGACAGTCTGTACCATCTGTGGAAAGCCTTCGACAGAGATTCCGAGGTCGGCGGAGCCTGTGGTGAAATCAAAGCTATGAAAGGGAGAGGGTGGATGGGTCTCTTCAACCCCCTCGTTGCATCACAGAACTTCGAGTATAAGATGTCCAACATCCTGGATAAGCCACTCGAGTCGGTATTTGGATACATTACCGTGCTTCCCGGAGCTCTTTCGGCGTACCGATACCATGCACTGCAAAACGACGAAAACGGCTGCGGACCACTGGCACAATACTTCAAAGGAGAGACGTTGCACGGTAAGGATGCGGATGTCTTCACCGCGAACATGTATCTGGCCGAGGACCGAATTCTGTGTTGGGAGCTAGTGGCGAAGAAGAGTGAACGGTGGGTGCTCAAGTATGTGAGAAGCGCGACGGGAGAGACCGATGTGCCGGATGCTGTGCCGGAGTTTGTCTCCCAACGTCGGCGATGGCTCAACGGTGCTTTCTTCGCTGCCATCTACTCGCTCGTGCACTTCAAACAGGTGTGGCGGACAGATCATACCGTTGTGCGCAAAGTTTTGCTGCATCTAGAATTCGTTTACCAGTTTGTCAGCTTAGTGTTTACGTTTTTCTCCCTGGTCAGTGGAACCCAGTATGGTGTATTGATTGGATGCTGATCATCATGGAACAGGCCAATTTCTACCTCATGTTCTACTTCATCGCTGGCTCTCTATCGGATGATAAGTTGGATCCATTCGGTGGTGGGTGGGGAGAACGCATCTTTGTCGCTCTGCGCTTCCTCTGCATCCTTCTGATCTGCACGCAATTCATCCTGTGTATGGGTAACCGTCCACAGGGCGCAAAGCGGATGTTCACGTCCTCCATGGTCTTGTACGGCATCATCATGGCATACACGACATTCTGCAGTTGCTACATCGTCATCAAGTCCTTCACGGGGGGTATCGGCGATGTAGGGACCGAGATAAAACTCGGAGACAATATCTTCACCAACTTGATCGTCTCCACCGGTTCCACCATCGGTGTCTACTTCCTCATGAGTTTCTTGTACTTCGACCCTTGGCATATGTTCACCTCATCGCTGCAATACTTCATGATGCTTCCCTCCTACATCTGTACCCTCCAGGTCTACGCTTTTTGCAACACTCACGATGTGTCCTGGGGAACCAAGGGTGACAACTTGCAATCGGTTGATCTCGGAGCTGCCGTTGCGACCAAGAATGGTGCCGTCGAACTTGAGATGCCAAGCGAGCAGCTAGATATCGATAGCGGATACGACGAGGCACTCAGAAACCTCCGTGATCGTCTCGAAGTCGAGGAACAGCCGATCACCGAAGAACAGATCAAGGAGGATTACTACCGCGCTGTTAGGACGTATGTCGTCGTCGTGTGGATGGTCGCCAATGCCGTCCTTGCGATGATTGTTACAGAGGTTTACCAAATTAACGATGTTGGCGGGAATGGATACCTCAAGTGTAAGTCGCCCTCCAATCACTGCCGAGACCTAGAAATATGGATGTTGATCCGGAACAGTTACTCTCTGGTCCATCGCTGTTCTGGCACTGTACCGTATGATCGGTTCGTCGGCATACCTTGCGATTCAAGGTATTCATGGCTTCGTCGAAGGAAAAGTCAAGCTCGAGCCCGAGCGCATCAAGGAGAGATGGACGCAACCCGCCTGGCGACGACGACTGGGCATGGGCAAAGCGGGAGGCATCCTCGGCAAACCGTAGGTTACGATGATGATTATGTTTCTTTTCATGTAATGTTTGTACCTTTTTTTTTTTGTTTACTTTGTTGCGCTTCTTTCCTTTTGGTGTTGTTCCTTGTACTTTACGATACCTTTGTTTTTGGCCTGGCCTGGCCCGGCCCTTTTTCCCCTTTTCTGTTTGGGTGGTTGGGTGGTCCAATGATGCTGCGAGGTTGGGGTTGGGGGATTTGGGGGAGTTTGTTTATGGGTTCAGGCAAGACGGACAGACATCTATGTAAACGCCATGAGTGATGGTTCATGATTGCTTGTAGAATGCAAATACCTGCAGTAATGTCTACCATACGATTTCGGGTTTAAACTGTCAGGTTGAATCGTCGCCGTGTTCCTACTGCTCGGTCGGTGTAGGAATAATAGCTGCATACCACGCCAGGCAAATTACCGCAATGTCCGCCCCCAGCAGAATCACCCATCGGTTCCCCACTACCCCGCTCGTGTACCCGCGCAACCACTACAAAGCTACAAAACGGTAAGATATAGTACTCCCGCGGCCCTGTCGGCCAGGAGAGCTCTGTGAACAGAAACGGCACGAACACAGACGTACCCATGCCTATTCACGATGTTGGACGAAATCCCCGCGTTTCCCCTCGTGGTTGCAAGGAATAAATAAGGAACTGGTGGTGCAAGGCCGGGTGGAGCGGGTATTTTAAGAGCGATGCATGCAGTGGCGGACAGGCAGGCAAAAGTAAGGCAAGGTGGGTTGGATTGGGGGGGGGATGAGGGGGGAGGGGATCCGGAGTGGGGAAAGGGGTGAATTGCTCCATATGTAGAAAGGGCCCAGGAGGCCATGGGGGCGAGGGGGCCCTGTCCGCTGTTGGATGCATTTGTGGTCCGATGTTTGATGAGCGACTGTAAAGGGAACACCCACCGCAGACACATACATTGAGTGGCATGGACCTGGGTGGTGGTTATCGTACGAAATGCGGCTGGCGAGAACGAAGGCTTGGTATAGTGGGTGCATAGTGGATGGGCATTTCTAGATAGTTGAGGTATACGTGTTGCGATGCCTATCGTGGCCGATGGAGGACAGTGCTTTGCCATGAGGGAGGGCTCGAGTAAAACGTAGCGAAGCGAGGTGCTGGTATGTGCGTGATGTGATGTGATGAAACGCTTGAGTGGAGGCTTAGTAAGGGTTACGAGGAGAATAAGGGGAACTTCCTGTCCGAAGCTCCCCACTCTCATTTGCCCCTCGACGGGCAGCAACAACAAACGCTTTTGCCGGATCGGCAAAGTCCTCTTTTTGATTCTCGAACGTGTCGACCCGAGCCAAATAAGAGAAGGCGTGCACTGTTCGCCGTCCACCGTCCCAACAGCCGGAGATCAGAGCAGAGCCAAAAAGACTGCGGCCAATAGCAGCAACCGCAGCAACGCACTCCCCAGGAAAAAAGAACGCCAGCAGTTGCTTAGCTCCGCACCCTCCATCCCACATCTACCCCCCTCGCCGCCGGATCTCCGTCCCCTTGCCATCGATCGCTCCCACCCCCAACTCCATCTTACCCCCTCGTCCTCCCGCTTTCCGCCCGCCCGCCCTTCCTTCCACACACACATACCCGGAGTTGTGCACTGCTGACTTTTGTTTCTTGCTTTCTTCTTCTCGAGAACACATTAACTTTCTTTTATAAAAAAACTTCCCCTGACTGGACCGCTGGTACATTCCCGAGTTCTTTGCTGCCTACCTACTTATTGCTACCCGACCGCAACTTCCTCCGTCCATCCCGCTTGACGATCGTCTTCGCACCACGAACTCAAACATCTTCCCCCCAAAATCCAAAGAAACAATGTCCTCCTGGAAGCTGCCGAAGTCTCTAAAACGTGGTGTTCCCCCCCAGGATGGCTCTCACAAGGCTTCACCAACCTTGAGCTTGCCTCCAGCTCCATCCCCAATGAAGTCCCCACTCAGATCCCCGTGGAGAACCCAGACAGGAAAGCAGCAGAAGAAAGAGAAGAAGATCGAAGCACAGGAGAAGACGGAGAGGATTAACAGTAGGCGGAATACTATGCTGACCGAGGGTTTGACTGCAGAGCTCAAGGAAACTCATCTGGGCACTTCTTCATCCTCGGACAAGTCGCGCTCGGCCTCGACATCAACCATCACGCAAAACTCACTGGATAAGACCGCATCGGCATCGACCTCGACGCTCGTGCAGGGCGATGGAACAGCTACCTCTACTAGCCCGGAAGATGCATCATTGACTTCCACGGTCAAGCCCGGTCTTCTGATCGTTACGCTCCACGAGGCGAAGGGTCTGACGCTACCTCCAGCGCAGGCGGGCTCCTCGCAGCGACCTCCCTCGTCTGGCGGAACTGGAGGTAACACTTCCAGACCCGGAACGTCGAACAATAACATGGGACACTCGCGCCACCTTTCCAAGCTGTTTAGAACGTACTGTGTTCTGGAGTTCGACAAGACCCAAGTGGTTGTGAACGCCAACTCTGGTGTGCCCGACGCACCTATGTTTGCTGGTGGCACCACCCAATTCAAGTTTGACGTCAGCAGGGAGGCGGAGTTGAGCGTCGGGATTTACATGCGGAATCCAGGCCCCCGAGGTGCCGGTGACGAGGACGTATTTCTGGGCAGCTGCAGGATACTGCCTAGCTTCGAAGAACCCGTCCAGGGCGCAAAGAAACAACAGCCAGCTAGAGGTCTTAGTGGGACCGAGTGGGTGCCGTTTTCCAACTCGTCCGGAAGCGTCAAGATCGGCGTTGAGTACAGGCGTAATCAGGACATGCCGCTCAGCATGAGTGATTTCGACTTGATGACCGTCGTTGGCAAGGGCAGCTTCGGAAAGGTTATGCAGGTCAAGTACGTCGCCATGCCTCTCGACGCGCAGAGGCTCTGTGTATTGACCACCGAATAGGAAACGCGATACCCAGCGAATCTACGCCCTCAAGACCATCCGCAAGCAGCACATCATCTCACGCTCGGAGGTGAACCACACCCTTGCAGAGCGGACTGTCCTCGCTCAGATTAACAATCCATTCATCGTACCGCTCAAGTTCTCGTTCCAGTCGCCCGAGAAGCTCTACCTTGTCCTGGCATTCGTCAACGGAGGGGAGCTTTTCCACCATCTCCAAAGAGAAGGGAAGTTTGACATCAACCGAGCGAGATTCTACACGGCCGAGCTTCTCTGTGCCCTCGAGTGTCTGCACGGTTTCAATGTCATCTATCGAGATCTCAAGCCGGAGAATATTTTGCTGGACTACACTGGGCACATCGCGCTCTGCGACTTTGGCCTGTGCAAGCTGAACATGAAGGAGGATGATCGCACCAATAGTATGTCCTCTCCTTTGTCATTCGTCTGCCAGTGCATGGCTGATTGCGAGCTCAGCCTTCTGTGGTACGCCGGAGTATCTGGCGCCCGAGCTACTTCTCGGACAGGGGTATACTAAGACCGTCGATTGGTGGACGCTCGGAGTGCTTCTGTTTGAGATGCTGACGGGCCTGCCACCGTTCTATGACGAAAACACGAACGAGATGTACAAGAAAATTCTACAGGATCCGCTCCAGTTCCAACCAGACTTCGATCCGCACGCGCGCTCATTGCTAATCCGTTTGCTGGATCGCGACCCCGCCAAGCGATTGGGTGCCAACGGCGCCGCGGAAATCAAATCGCACAGGTTCTTTGAGAGCATCGATTGGAGGAGGTTACTCCAGAAGAAGATCCAACCCACGTTCCGTCCCAATGTGGTAAGTAAATTTGGCATCACGTGTGTCCGTGTCAACGCTAACTGTTACTAAGCTCGACGCTATGGACACGAAGAACTTCGATCCCGAATTCACGCAGGAGATGCCCGCGGATTCCGTTGTCGACGGAGCGTTCCTAAGTCAATCGGATCAACAACAATTCACCGGATGGAGTTACAACCGCCCGGGACAGTTGACGTCAGATGCACCGGGCAGTATCCGGGATCCGGGACATCTTTAGGTGTGGCGTATGTAGGAGGATTACCATGTTAAGGCGTACTTTGTTTTGGAGACAATTGTTGGAGGAGAGATGGGAGGAGGGATTGCGTTGCTGCTGTTTGTTCTTGCCCGTGTGCCTTGTTTGACGTGCTACCACTGCGCTTTCTCATTTTATATCCTGATTTTCACTTGATCTTGTGTCTTTTCGGCGGTTTTTTTTTCGTCATATCATCTTTGCCTTGCTTGACATTTGTTTGACCGTTCAACATCGAGAAGACAGCTTGTAGTTTGCTGTGTATGTATGTGCGTTGTGAGAATGGAGGAGACACGGGAGAGGAAATCATATATAGACTTAGCTTTTTCCGAACCGAACAGAGGGTGAATGCAGAGTTGCCGATATCTGTAAGTCTATGATGGATGCATATGATATACAATGCTGGATGGTCCGTTTTGTCAACATAACTGAACGTGAGGGCTTGGCATGTTTCCGCTCCCGCATCCCGTGTACATATTAGCGTGTCGCGTCGTATCACGTCAATTGCAATTCACTACACCCCAAACAACCCACTCAACGCATCAATCTAAGCAAACAAGACTTCGGACGCGATGCCTCCCCGCCGTCGATCTAGCGCCGTCGTTTCCGCAGCGCCGAAAACTTCTGTTAGAACCGCGACCAAGGCGAGGGCGCGGCCGAAGGCGCAACCGAAACCGAGAGCTGCGGCGAGGAAGACGAGCACCCTGAGCGCCATGATCGGTTCTGACGACGACGAGGAGGAGGAGGAGAGTGCTGGAGACGAACAACAGGAGCAGGAGCAGCAGTCTAGTGCGGATGAGCAGGAGGAGGATGAAGGGGAGGAAGATGAACTTTCTGCTGCTCAAGGTACGATACTCCTCCCTCCCTCCCCTCCTTTTCCCCGTGCATACGGGGAGGGAGTGCCGCGCTGACATGACAAAAGTGCCCGCAGTAAAGACGACCGGAAGGAAGCGGGCTGCTCCTGCTCCGGCTGCGCCGATTGCTCCCGCGGCGAAGAAGGGACGGAAATCCGCGCAGCCAGCGGAGGAGACGGAGGTTGCGCCAAAAGCGGCGAAGGGACGGGCGGGAAGCGCTGCTGCTCCTGAGGTTGTCATCGAGAAGAAGAAAGAAGAGACGGAGGAGGTGGTACTGCCGAAAAGCAGACGCGGCAGGAAGAAGAAGGAGGAGGCCGTGGTCGAAATCGCCGAGACCCAGGACGTCAATATGTACGACGCTGGTGCTGAGGTTGTGTCGAAAACGCCGCCGCAGAAGCCTAAGGACCGGTTCTGGCTCGAGGAGTGGAGGACGAACGAGGCCGAGGCGCGGCTGGCAGAGTTCGTGAAGAATAGTGAGGATATTCAAGCTGGTACGTTTGCCCGGGGGTGTGGAAGGATAGACTGGGTGCTAATGTGTGGAGGTGTAGATTCTCAGAGACTCATCGATGCCCTCCAAGCCGATGTGGAGGCGCAAACAGCACTGGCGGCGGGGTCTCGCACCTTGACGAAGAAGCTCGCGGCGAAGGAAGCGGAGAATGCGAAGCTTTCCGTCAAGATTGCGGAACTGAACAAGACCATAGCTACGGCACAGAAGGACAATCAGATGCTCCAGGCGAAGTTGACGGCTGCGGAGACGAGCAGGGTCCCAGTGCCCGGGAGTGCGGTGAAGCCTGGGCGAGGTGGGGTGGCGGTGATGGCGGGGAGCGCGGGTGATCAGGCGTGGAAGGCCCATGTGAAGGAGGAGTTGTACCGGGACCTCACGAATCTGGTGATCATGGGCATCAAGAAGGAAGCCGATACACAAGTGTTTGAGTGCTTGCAGACAGGGGTCAATGGGAGTAAGTCGTTCTTCGCCCGCTCTAAGCTGTAGGGGAGGAGGAAGGAGGAGGCTAACCTGATCTCGCAGCACTTCACTTCCGCCTCCACGTCCGCGCCCCAAATCCGGGCCGTAAATCCAAGCCGCCCGGTGCCGCTGCCGCTGCCGACGACAAGGACGACAAGGACGACGACGAGTACATCTTCATGCCGATCCTCGACGAGAAGCGGGACCAACTCGTGATCTCGTTGCTACCAGACTATCTCCGTCAGGAGATCAGCTTCTCGAAGGACCATGCGGCGAGATTCTTCCAGAAGATCCACAGCATTCTCACTAAACCCCCGGTTACCGAAGACGAAGAGGAGACCGAAGAAGAGGAAGAGAGGGAGGAGGAAGGTAGTCAGGATGAGGGGGACGAGAGTATTGCTGCTACTGCTACTACAGATGAAACCGTCATGACCGATGACGAATAGCCAGTGCTTTTGGCCGCATCAGGTTGACATTAGGCGAGGTTGTTTCGGGTCTCACTCTTATTTTTATTTTTTTTCGTGCATACTTACGAACTCTACCTCCAGACTTGAGTTTTGTCTGTATTCGGTAGAGATACTCTTTGGCTGTTGTGGTCTCGTATGTTTCGGCGTTATTCACCGTAATGGGATTATCTTTTTTTTCACACTTCGATTTCACTTCTTGCCCATGTAAGTATGTAAGTATCACCTGTCCATCCATCCATCGTATGTACGTATATACTCGGGTGAGATGAGTCGTGTTGAGTCACAAACACATCATACCCAGTCATGGTACCAGAGGCACTGGATATGCATACTAGGCTAGTCGACTAAAAACCAACTACTCTCGGTATAGTCTGCATCCCCTCCCCCCTCTGGTGCATACATAGATACTTAGTGCCGTAGGTAAGTCGCGCACTAAGTGGGCGCTAGTGTACTCTTGGCGCGAGTGATATTTAGGTACATAAGAAATATTTTCTTTTTCTTCAGGGGTAAAATCAACACGAAATGAACTGACAGTGAGCTTCTTTCTTGCAGCTGCAACATATCGCCATGTCGAACACGAACGAGGAGACTCTTCCAGAAACCACTCGATTTCAAGAAGCACTCGATATGTGCAACTCAGGAATCATTTTAACCCATACCGATGCTTCAACAGCTGCGGAAATGCCACGGTCAACCTTCTTACACAGAGTCCATGGAAAAGACGGTCGGCAGAAGACTACAACAAGGGATGTCACTGTCCAGCCGGAAAGATACTGCGAAAGCGAAAGCCGGATGCAACCGTCAGCCCTCGATTGATCGATCACAGTTTTTATAAACGACATCCGGAAGTGAAAGCGCGGTGGAGTCAGCAGCTAGACAGGATTAGAGCAGCGCATGGAAACAATTTTCGCTGACTGCTGTGCAGGTAGGTGTATTTGAGGGCTCGACGGAGGGCCTCAAAGTCCAAGGGGACTAGGCCTATATTCCAGATACCACTTCGAATATTTTCCGGTGCAAAGGCAATCCCTTGTGCTTCAACATACAGCTTGTAGAAGCTGCCCTTTCAAACCCCCTTTTTCTCCAGCCTGCGTACGTTGGTGGAGAACACCTGAATACCTATGCTGCCTTCAGAGGTGAAAAAATTGAAACATCGAGAGGTTGCGAGAAGTGGGTGGTATGAGGGGGGAGGCAAACAGGCAACACCATGCAAAAGATAGAAATTCACTATCCATATGGGAGAAATCGCCATCGAAAATAAACATCCGCTATTCGCTAGCAGCCTTGATCATCCCATCACGAATCCGGTCTCATCAACGTCATACATAGGTGTTTCGAGACTTGACTTCGTGCTCGGCTGCTGCCTCATAGCTATATTATGTCAGTAAATCCCCCATGTAGTTGGTTGTTTAGCACATACCATTTCAAAGAACAGCTCAAGGGCTGCGAAATTGTTTCCATGCGCTGCTCTAATCCTGTCTATCTGCTGACTCCACTGCGCTTTCACTTCCGGATGTCGTTTATAAAAACTGTGATCGATCAATCGAGGGCCGACGGTTGCATCCGGCTTTCGCTTTCGCAGTATCTTTCCGGCTGGGCAGTGACATCCCATATTGTAGTCTCCTGCCGACCGTCTTTTCCATGGACTCTGTGTAAGAAGGTTGACCGTGGCATTTCCGCAGCTGTTGAAGCATCGGTATGGGTTAAAATGATTCCTGAGTTGCACATATCGAGTGCTTCTTGAAATCGAGTGGTTTCTGGAAGAGTCTCCTCGTTCGTGTTCGACATGGCGATATGTTGCAGCTGCAAGAAAGAAGCTCACTATCAGTTCATTTCGTGTTGATTTTACCCCTGAAGAAAAAGAAAATATTTCTTATGTACCTAAATATCACTCGCGCCAAGAGTACACTAGCGCCCACTTAGTTGCGTTAGTGCTTGACTTACATCCTCAATCGGGATTCACTCTAGAACCCAGTCGGAGAGCGGAAGCGGAGTCACATCCGATATCTAGAGACCCAGAGCTCCTATCTAACCCACCTCCCTTCCCACCTCTCCGCTACACAACACCCCTTCCTCCAACTTATCTGCCTGCTCTACCACTCACCCACCACCACCTGCCACCACAGCAACTGCAACAAAGGAAATATGGCGATCCTGACCCCGACGCACGCGGACACCATCTACCCCCCCATCACAGCAGCGGAGCTCTCGCTCCTGCGGCCGGTTGCGCCCGCGAGCGCGGCCGCTGCGCCGGTGCCTCCCGAGGCGCCCATCCGCACGGCGAAGCCACCGCGGGCGCCGGCGGCGGCGACGCGGGACCCACGCGGGTCACCGGGCACGCGGCGGCGGCAGCGCTGGGAGAACGCGCGGCTCGTCGGCAACCCGGCATTCGTGGCGCCGAGCGAGGCGGACTGGGCGCCCGTGGCGACGCACCCGCGGAAGCGTGCCCACTACTACGAGCATGCGAGGCTGTGGGCTGGCATCGAGGCCGACTTGGCTGCCAACGCCGCTGCCACGGCCACTGCCACTGCCGCCGGTGACACTGTCCCTAGGGAGCTCAGGCGGCGACTCAAGAAGGTCCCGTACGCCCGCTTGCTCCTCGAGAGGCTCGAGCGCGAGGTCATCGACTTCATGCGTGCCGAGGCCGCCGACGACGACGACACCCTGGAGGCCGACGACGGTTTCGTCCTTGTCGGCGATGGGGGCGTCCCCAACTCTGACTCCGACTCCGACTCCGACGAGATCGTCTTTGTCGGCCGCGCGAGACGCACCGCCACCGCCGCTGCCGCCGCTGCGGAGCAGAGGGAAAAGGTCAAGGTGGTCGAGAAGGTCCTACTTGCGAGCGCGGAGGAGGATAGGGGTGCCGGCTTTGGGTATAATACCTCCTTTCCCTCCCCTTTCTTGCAGACGAAAATGGGAACGAGACTGACGATTTTTGTTTTGTAGGAGGTGGCTGCTGCATTCCATCGCGCAGTATCACGGGCTGCGGAGCTGGAGTGTTACCGAGGGATCCCCACGGGTTAGATATGCGTATGTGGCCAAGAAGGTACACGAGGATAGAAGCGGCGTGGGCGTCAGGAGGCCACTGTACCTGATGGTGTGAACAGGGAGAGAAGGTAAAGTGGACGCAGAGGTCGAGAGTTTTGGTGTGACATAAGATAGCGCTACTTTTGGGTGGCTGGATTCTTCTCGTTTGTTTCTTTTTTGTTTTTTTTTTGTGTGCGGGAGGAGCTGGGTATATTTACCTATGTAGATGATTTGATGCGATTTAACTGTTTTATTTGAATGGACTCTCTTCTCTTCCAGCCAGTCGCGTGAATGGCGGATGGATGTCAACACTGGGCGAGGAATGCATTACATAACGACCATGTCTGCTTCCCACTGATTCATCGCAACCGCTGATGACGCCATCCATCTGAACTCTGGCCCTACATATGCACTTACATGCGTACCTACATGTACCGCAACCGCCAATCAACCAATCAGTGCCCCCCAATCAACTCGTCCAAAATGGCTCCATCTCGAGCTCCTCGATGCTCATCGTCCTGACCGCACACGCATCCAACACGTCGACGGCGATCTCGCCCATCGGCAGTTTCTCGAGATAGCACAGCTTAGTCAAGCCCAGGCTCTTGACGTACTCGAGCGTCCTCGCGTAATTCAGCCCGACCTGTTCGCAGGAGTGCGCATCGTCGCTGAGTGTGAAACGGCCGTCGAGGGAGATGAAAACCTTCTCATCGTCAGCTTGTGTGTGGGGGGTATGGATACAGGGGACGCGTACGGAGCAGATGTCAGCGCCGGGATACGGCGTGTCCCAGCCCTTCCTCAAGCTGGCGGAACTGAACTCCAGGAGGCCGTTGTACGACCTGAGGAACTGCAGGTTCCTGAGAACCTTCCGCCAGACGGCGTCGCCATAGGAGCTGACGGGTCTCGTCGGATTCCTTGCCATGAGACGGGGGAGGTCGAAGTGGGCGATAACGGCAGGACGGAGCTGCGTCATCATCTCGTACTGGTGGTCGAAGTAGCGTTCGAATAGGGCCGCCTCCTCGTCCGTTACATTGCCCTCGCCGCTGCCGCCGCCACCACCTACGCCTACGCCGCCGCCGCCGTCACCGCCACCACTAGTACTGCTGCTCCCCCTACAGGAGGCGAGCGCGCGCTCGTACATCTCGCGGTCGTAGTCGATCGGGATCGCGTTGACGTGGTGGACGGAGCCGACGAAGAAGTCGAACTTGTAGATCTCCTGCATGTCCCGCACGATCTCGATTGACGACGGACGGATGTACTCCGCCTCGAAGCCGACGAGCAGGTGGATCTGCGGCCGGTAGTCTCCCCGCAGCACCTGCGCGGCGTCGTAGTACGCCGCGAAGGACCTGAAGAGGTCGAAGTTCGACACTTGTGCCGCCACCTGCGAGGCGGAAAGGTTTTGCTGGTTAGTGCTGTGGTTATATATCCTACAATGCGTGGGAGGGAAGGGGGATGTGGTACCTCCTCTGGGTATAGATCCTCCTCTCGGTCTCGCGGCATGTGTTCCGTCAAAGCGTATGTCCGCATCCGCCGGGAGATGGCGGTCTCCACCATACTCCTGAGGGAGCCTTCGGCGTGGTGACAGAACTGTCCCGAGTGGCTGTGGTGGGAAAACGGCATCGTTGATACGTTCTGGCTGGCTGGCTGGCTGGTTGTGTTTCAATGTTCACGCACAACACAAGAAGAGCTGTTCCGATATGTTGACACTCGTGCGGGGAGAGGAGGGAGAAGGAAAGGGGGGGAAAAACAGGCAGACCAAAAGAGAGACTGGGGGTGTTATACTCAATTCCCACCGCCAGACACACTCTCAATAAGCTCCTCTGGAAGTATGTAGATATCTGGGCGGGCTGACAACTGACGAGGGTCAGAGAGGTAGGGGATCCTTTTTTTTTTCCAATCCTAAACAAAAAAAGTTGATGTACGCACTGACTGCCAGCGCGAAGGAGCTGCAACCCCAAGCCGAGGAAATGCCACCGACTTACTCAGGGAGCGGGTGGACGTATCGTGTCGTTGTGTGCCGTATGTATGCGCATGTGTGAGTGTGGGTGTGGGTGGGGTGCGAGAGAAAGTATGTGTGTGGTTGGTGGTTGGTTGGTTGGGCAGATAACTTCCTCGTTAGATGATAGATGCAGATGCGAGCGAAGGTGGCCCGAAGAGAGAGAAAAAAGAAAATTACGATCCCCCGCCAACATCCCCCGGGATTGTACTTGTGTTGGCGTCTCCTTCCCGCGAACGGCTTGTCCCAAAAGATCTGTCCAACTGCCCAGCAACAACGGCGGCGATGGTGTCTGGGCGTTGGTTAGTAACTCTAGTAGCTACTTGCCTAGTACAGTGGGTTGAATTTGCCGGACGGCAGAGATATGGTAGGAACCCGTTTGGGTCTCCCGATACATACAAGGTCTGTAGAGCGAGCGTGGAGCTCCCGATATTTGCTGCTGGGAAACGTTTGCTAGAGAGGAGAGTTGCGAGGAGAGCCAACGGTGAAGCTCGGGTCAGAACAGTCCTCCGAACACGGCAACGTCAGGACGACGGACGACGGACGACGGACGACACGCGACGGACGACGGACAGCGGACGGGTGCAGTTGGCGGCACTAGAGCAGCCAGCCAGCTGGTTAGCCAGAGTGGGCAGCCTCGAAACGCAGCACCTACCTATGTGCATGCATACTAACATACACGAGAGATCAGATGAGAGCTGTACGAACATGCAAACAGGCGTGTGTGTAGTGCTCGCATGTAGGCAGTCGTACGCGTTCTCGGCGGCGGCGGCCAGCCTCATCTCGCTGTGCACTTCGAGCTGGAGCAGGGTGCTGCTGCTGGTGATGGTGGTGATGACGATATGGCCGTGAGACACTTCCCACTTCCAATCCGAACTTGTGGTGTAGTAGTGTTGGTTCCACCGGGCCAATCAGAGCGCCCACCCGGATGTCCAACGGAGGGCTGGCCTTTCCGGCGAGCCAGCGGCGGAGACATATCATACGTACATACATACCTGCTCCTGCTTATCCGTTCGATCCACAATAATCCTCGTACATACCCCGTATCCGTCTTGAGGCCACAGGGCGAGCGCAGCCCTCGCCCGTTGGTAGTCGCTTCTCCTCCTCATCCTCGTGGTCCTCCACGCCCTACATAGGTGCCTACCATTCCAGCCCGAGTTGGTTATCCTTCTTTTTCTTTCGGGACGCAGGCTGCCTAGCCTTCTCTCCTCGCGATTCGTCAGCCATACATAATTCCAGGGCCGGGCCCGCACATCAGATGCTCTCGAGCATGGAAAAAGAAAGGATGCACGAGGCAAACTGCTGCACATCCCCGTTGTTCGGCCACTAGATACATACGAATCCAAAGCCTTCGGGATGCGGGGGATCCGAAAACGCGCCCGTAGTCTAGATATGCTACGTCGATCATGCTGCGGCAAGGAAGCAAGGGGGGGGGGAGTGAAGGACGAGGTCAACTACTTCCGCTCTATTCTGCACGCACCGATGTGCGTGGCTGTTGGTTACATAAGCCATCGCCGACCTAATGCTATGTAGTTATGCTGTGGTCGATCGTCTCGCTGGCAAGCACCACTATCGAGCACACTGCCCCCTCCGGCTCGGCCCCCATTCCCCGGGTCGCCATAGAACCACGGTACGGTTACATGAGCGGAGCAAAGCAATCACACGGTCCGAGTCCGAGTCGTGCGCGACCCGTGATCACCCGCCCGTCCAATGACGTTCGGCCCACCAGGCCCTGTGCCAGGAACACCCGTGAAGAGGGCCCCATGCAGGGCCAGAAAAAAACACAACTTTGGTTTGTGTGTGTGTTGTGTATATAAGCGTGGGGGCCGCGTCGCGTTACCATGGGCGCGCCAATCCTCGCAAGACGGGACCCGGCAGTTCGGTGCGTATCTAACTCCAGCTGCTGGATATTCTTTTCTTTGGTGTCTTTTGCTTCTCCGATTGACTACTATCACACTCATCAGCGGTGCCTGTCGAAAATACTCAAGGCAGCAGGAGCGGAAACACAAACAACACAAACAACACAAACGAAACTCCCCCACCCGGGGGAGTTGAGTGTGAAAAAAAAAAAGTGAGAGGTGATCACGGTGCATCGTGCGTGTCGGAGGTCGGAGGTCGGAGGTCGGAGCAGAATGCCGGTACAGCAGGTCCTCATGCATGTTCTGGGAAACAGATTGGAAGTCGGTAGATTGTACGTCAAACCCTCGAAGGGAATCACACGATGCTGCTGGTTAGCACGAAAGCATTCAGACCGAACACCAAGTTTGGCCGTAGTCTCCTGCTGTGGTGTATCGAATCCGTCCACAACGGTACTACCGGCATCGGAGCCAGATATATACCAGGCGAGCCCCGACGCCATCGCAAGTGCGTCGTGTCATTGGAGGAGAAACAATTTGCAGTCTCCCTCCATCCGAGGCGCCCTCCGAGTACCGAATTGGGTAAAGTACGTATACGCCTGGATTGGATGAGCGCTGACTACACTAGCTGCAATTGACTCGTATGTAGATAATTCTGTATGTAACTCTAGCTCCCCGTGGGGCTCAAGTGGCGCGGGCCTTGTGCTCGCAGTGCGGACGTTCCCCATTGGCCGGATAAACGATCGCGAGTGATACTATGTATGTAGTTACTGTCGGTCCATATCCGACATTTTAGAACGTAAAGATACTGATTGCCAGATATCCATCAGAAACGATCATCAGGCCCGATGTGTGGGACATACATACCGGGTTTTCGAAGGCAACGCCTGCGAATCGATGGCAGGTTTTCGGATGAGCTTGGAGAAGCAATGGCCCGCCCTGGAGGCGGTGGGGTGTCTTTCCCACCAGCCCCACCCCTCCGGCAGCTCAGCGAATACCACATCGTTCTTTCAGTTGCTGCATGCGGACGGCGGTATTTTCTTGGCGAGACGTCCGGTTTCGTTTGCGAATCGATTTAGACTTTGGGAGGGATATATATATATATAGCCCCCCTCCAGAATACATACATATTTGCAAGAGATGGGTGAAACTCCTCACGAGGAACGGCTTCCAATTCGTCGGGATAGGCGGAGCCGTCCGATTTGTGGTGGGCGCACGCCTGCATGAACAAACGGCGAGGATGGGGGCGGCAATGTTCTGCTCTGGTAGGGAGTGGGGAAAAGTCCCAGTCTTGAGCACTTGCCGTGCTCCATCACGCTATGTATGTAGGCATTCAAGACGGCGAGTGCCCGCGCTGTCCCCTATCCCCTCCCCACGGAGAGTCGGCTTCCGTCGAAGTATCTGACCCTAGGTGGTCCAGGTAGCTATGTATCTAAACCCGGGTTCGCGCCCTGAAAAGCGATTCACGCAAGTGCAAGGTTGCGTAATTGGAGCAGCCGCATCGGCCATAGGAGACCATCCCACGAAGATGACGAAGATATGTAATGCATGTATGTGATGTATGACGTCTGATGTGCGAGACATCGTGCACCACATGTTCACCATGCATGGGCGAGCCATTCCGATTGGGTCGCCTGTGCGGGTCCAAACTAATCGATGACAGCGATCGGAGCTAGTGGGGACGTTTCCCATTCGAGCCCGAGCTCACAGGCTGCTTCCTGCGTGCCTGTCAGCGACGTCCTGTTGGGTGATGCGAGGAACTGACATCGAGGCAGAAAAAATGTGATATGGGGGGGTTGGAATTCCGTGCGTTTGGCCTCAAGACTGTCCCCCGCTGCCCCGGCTACCCCTCCCTCCCTCCCTCCCTCCGTATCTGACAGGCTCGACCCGACCCACACAATCGATATCTTTCGATCTCCATCGTTTGGTCGTGGCCATTGGGGTATGCATTGCGCTGGATGGGTCGGACCGTGTCTTCTTATCAGCACGTATGGAGCAGAGTGGACAGCTCGTGCTCGCCAACTACCGAGAGGCGGCGCAGCCATATGCCACAACCGGCCACCTCCACGATGGCACCGCCAGTCCAGTGAACATCGGCCGGACCGAACACCCCACCAGCGTCTCCTCCCACCGGTCCGTGCGATTGACGGGTGTCTCTCCAGCGGGGTCTGCTGTTGCGGCTAGACACATAAGCAGACAGCCAGCAGTGCGCTCTCGGGGGCAGCGGGAGCTGGTTGTCCTGGTAGAGGAGAGCATTCTAGCTCCGGTCAGCCCAGCGCTCTGGAGTGGAGTGTGCGGTCGATAGATAGCGCATGCTAGATATCTCTAAACGCGCAGTTGAAGACAGCTCACCAGAAGCGTAAGCACAAGCTGAAGACGAAGCCAAAAGTGTGCGTATTGTGATGTGATATCACGGCCACTTGGCCGGCCGGCACATTTTCCGTCGTCGACCGAATTCCGACGGCTGAAGCGCCCACGGACGCCTGTCCCGGACAGCGTTGGCGTCCCCTCCTTTGCATACGGCCGGCAGTGGTCAATCTGGGAATCGGTCCTCCAGGGCGAGACTGCCTGGAAGGTACGTATCGGCGCCTCTTCCGCTGTGCAGTCAGCGGCGCGGGATTTGAGGTGTGTCGGCGGAGAAGACCGTCGAGCATGGCGCTGGTGATGGCGGTTGCGGTGGTGGTGCGCTGTTGCTGCGATGGTGGTCGTCGTCGTCGCCGTCACTGCGTGTAACATGGACGAGTGAAAGGGAGGAGGACGCTGGCAGACCCGCACCACAGCGAAGCCCTACCGACTGCGAGCTCCTGCGCCAAGTCCCGAGCAAGCCCATCGATCCCGCCGAACTCGCGAGCCGTGGGCGGATCCGCACGAGAACGGAGGGCTGACCACATTGCAGTGTGCATACATAGTCCGCCGACTCCAGCGGCGACCCACATGGTTCGTAGCTGAGGTCTTCCGGATCCGCCATCACCGGAAAGCACTTCTCCCGGCGAATCCCCGACGGTCGTCGTGCTCGAACAGAGCAGTTGCCGCACTTGCACTCGTTCCCTTCCGAGTTCGGCGCCCCCCCGTGCGGCGAAAACACCAGCACTCCCGACGAGCGCGAGTAGGGCCCCCAAGGGCGTGCACGGCCATGTATGTATGTGTGCATGTAGCCACGCGCACACGAGGAGTCGCGGCCACACAGAACACGGACGCGGATAGCCGTGGGGGGATGTGTATGCACACAGCCACGAATCGAGTGTCGAGCCGCGCAGCGTGGAGTCGGGGACGGCGTGCGGAGGGAAGCGGAGCGGATCCCTCGCCTTCGACTGCGACGTCGAGAACCCTCGACTCATTATCCTCTGGAATCGTCTTGCCGGGCCAGAGCCAGGATGCCAGGCGCGGAAGGCATCCGGTGGAAGTATGCACCCGCCGAACGGAGGGAGAAAAAAACATTCCCATCGTCCTATTTGTTTCCCGTCCGTCCGTCCGCCAAATCCCCCTCTCCTCTCTCCCGTCTGTCCCCCTTCCGCCCGCGTGTCGACTCGTTCGCTCGCTAGAATTCCCCACAGAATTAATGTCATCTAGGTACCTCAAAAAACAAAAAAAACGGCTTTAAAGCCCTCCGCTCTGTAGTAATAATAATATATAAGTAAGTATGTATAAAAAGGTCTGGTAGAAATCGTCACAAAAAAATCATAATCATCATAACACAAGTTCCCCCCCCCCCCCCCAATATAAACTCGAAACGCCCATGTCTTTTTGCCGATTGCCATAAAGAGAGAAAACTAACCAACCAACCACGCAGAACCAAAAAAAAAAGCCCACAAGCGTTGGATACAAGAGTAGAGAGAGAGACCCAAGGAACCACCACGGTCACTGTCCGCAGCATCTATACGCATATGCGCAGCAGCACGGCGAGTAAGCGTACGAGCACGCGGTGCAGCCGGCGCCGTAGCACCAGCCGGTGGGGGGAGACAGCGGCGGTCTCGAAGCGTAGGTTCCGCCGCCGGCGTCGGTCCACGAGCACGCGCTCGGATTCTGCAGCTGGTAGATGCTGCCGTGGGCGGAGGGCCACGAGGCGGCACTCGCATTCTGGAGGTAGTACACCTCTCCGACGGCGGCCGTCTTGCCCGCTCTCCGCTGCTTTCCCTTGTCCTGACCGCGGTGTCTGTCCGCCCTCTTCTGTTCCGACGGCGGCGCCACGGCGTAGGCGTAGGCGTAGTACTCCGGCGGAGGATACACATCTTCGTACGCTGGCGGCGGCGGGGTGGCCGTGGCTGCTGGCCGAGTGTGCCCGCGCGTGCGCCGGTACCGCTTGACCGCCGACGTGAGCAGCGGCATCGCGCCGGTGCTGACGAGGCCCGCTATTGCGAGGCCGAGCTCGAGGCCTGACATGCCGGTGGCGGGCGTGGAGGAGGAAGCCGGGGGGAACGCGCAGGAGGGAAGGAGGGGAGGAGGGGAGGAAGGAGGGGAGGAAATGATATACTGCTGTCTGGACGGAGGGATATGCCGATCGGCGGACACTACTAGTCTTATATCCGAGAAAAAGAAGGCAAGAGAAAGAAGTCACCGGAGGGAGGGGGGATGGTCTTATACCCCCCCCCTCTCTCCCCGAAGCATAGCATACCGCTTGCCTGTGCCCTATCTCTCCGTCACTCACTCCCTCTCACTCCCTCACCTCTCTCCATGTATCGAATATCGGCTGCAGACTGCGATATCAACATAGCCTATCTACCCCCCCCGGTGCCCGCCCCTCCAGTGACACGGCCGGCGCTGTCCCACAGGCCAGGAGGACGCTATGTGCTCACTTCCCCCCGACTGGCTCCCAGAGTCCCCCTCCCCTCCTGTCTCCTCCGAGCGGGGTTGACGGGTAGGCGCGTGCAGACGCAGACGCCTGGGTGACGGGGGTACGGAGTTCCTGGGGGAGGTCAGATACTTCACTATGGCGACCAACCACGGCGCTCTCGTCTACTGCACGCAACAGGGCGAACACGCCGGCTTCCGGCTGCGGCAGGCAGTTGGGTGCAGTCACCCTGCCCTGATCTCATCGCGCAGAGGAGAGAGAGGAAGTCGGCGGTGGGCTGGGCGTCGTGTGTGATCACCCGCCTCCCCTCCGTCACGTCGATAGATAGTCACCGTTGCCTTGCGCCTCGGAGACCTCCTGCTGGGCGTTCTTGACGAGGAGAAGGTGCGCCACGGCGGGAATGGACATCCAAGGAGACCTCATGCGAGGTTATGTTATGCGCTCGATGTGGAACAGGGCGGAAAGACACTGTATAGCCCCGCACAGCCTAGTGGTTCTTTCGGCTCTATCCTCCACGGCCGAGGATGCACTGCCTGGCAGTCCGGCACTCGGTCGATCAATGCAGTAATTGTCTCAAGCTGAAGATGTCCAAGCAAGCTGAAGATGTCCAAGCAAGCAAAGCAATATTTTCCAATGCGATTGCAAACAAAAGCGGAGAATGGGGGGGCACAATCCGTAATACGGCTTCCCTTCCTCCACTACCAAGGCGGCGAGAAATCAAGCATCACGATGGCGGTCGTCCTGAAGTATCCGGGGTCCCACGCGGCAGCTGGTCCGCACCGAAACCCACTCTCCTTCCAATCCATGCGCACCACGATGCCCGTCTCTGACCAGCGGACTTTGGAAAGGAAGTTGGAATTAGCCGTCCCCTTCAGCGATATCTCTCCCAAGTCGAGGTCAATTTCGTAGGGTGCCGGCCACCTAGACCCCACTTCGTGTCGGGAGGGGACGTACGGATGAGACGCCGGGAGCTGAGGGGGTGCCGCGAGTGCTGCTTCATCAGCTTGACGGCCTGCGCCGAGGCATCCGTATCCGGCCGTGCTGATGGCAAGGCGTTCGCTGGTGCGCTGAGAGAAGACGACGGAGCAGTCCTCGAGTTGGCAGGAACGCCTCGGAGCGCTTGCAATAGGTCCTCTTGTCGCCCCGCGGCTCCGGCGGGCGCAGGAGATCGTAGGGCGCCACACGTCCAGACAGAAGTCGTGGTCCGGGCAGAGCTCAGCCAGGTAGATATCTACTGCTTCGATTCGAGAGTCAGCCTGCCGACCTTGGATGTGACGATGGAGAACATGTACGCCGCGGGGGAAGTCACGGGAGGACTGAGGTGTAGTGGCACAAAGAAACCTACCTAGTCGGCCGGTAATCGCTCTGCCCAATCCCCCCCCAAGCCGTCGGTCGTGCGGGTAACTAGATAGTCCGGGGTCGTCATCGGCGGGCGGCCCTCAGCAGGCTCTTGTTTATATATGTATGTATGTAGAGCGAATTCGACGATGGCAAGGTTCTCCAGCCCCCCCGGGTCGGATAGATAGACGTCCCAACATTGGATCATGCACCGTTCTCGCCGGGCAGATCGCTGCAGTTCTCCCAGATCCGGTAACTAGTTCCCGCCAATATCGTTTCTGGGGGGCGGGTCACCACGACACGGGTTTCTTTCGGCGTGAAATCGCGCTTGGAGAGCACGAGCAGCCGCTTGGAGTTGGAGTCCAGATGGGGACAATTCGCCTCTGGTGATGTCGTCGCCGCGCTCCAGCAATATCTCTCTCTCGCTGTAGCGCCCGCGGTGCGCAGATCGTGAACCATGAGAGGGACCGCGGCTCCCTCCAGTAGTTACATAGATATCTAGTTAGTTAGACTTGTGGGGGAACCCCCCCTGCGCGCGTATATGAAAATTATCACCTATGTACCAGGAGCTGCCAAAAAGTCGTGCCTCACCACTATTACGAATTATAAGCGCGGATAAGCACTAGTTAGTCTATATTAGGTGCGTACTAAGCTAGATACAATTAAATGAGTGAGTGGTTATGACTAAGTTGTATGAGGGAAAAAAGTCGTGCCTCACCCTCCGTCCACCCACTCAATATTTCGTCGCCGCTCCTCCAGCATCAATGACAGCTTGTAATCTCTCAGGCATGCTCTCTACCAATGCATCTAGCTTTTCCTCTGAATAACCCGAGCCCAACACACAGCTAAATACAATTGTAAAGCTTCAACATCCGCTGCTCGTCGCCATATCTCTCTCAACTCCGTCTCTACATCTCCCCAGCAAGCCCTCTATTGGATTGAGATCTGGAGACTCAGTCGGCCATTCCAAGGTCTCCATCCCGTTCAACTCTCTGTAGGCTTTGGCATACCCTTTATGCCCTAGAGTGTTATCCTCTTGCACAATAGCCCACTCGTATTCCTCGCAACACTGATGCCAAAACGGCCCAAGAGCAGGCTCAAGGACCATTCGTACATAGGTTGCGGAGTCGAGTTTCGCTCCGCCGGGAACGAAGATAAGATCAGAATTTGTTGTACCACAGAAGGCCCCCCCCAAACCATCTTACTCTTCCGTCCCGAGTGAAACTTTAAATCGACGCAGTCGGGGTGATATTCTTCATCTGCTTTCCGGATGACCCATGGACGATGACCGAAACCTGCCGTTGAGAAGGAGGATTCATCCGTCCAGATAACTCTCTTCCACTCCTCTTTAGTCCAATGCAGTCTGGCTTGACACCAAGCAACCCGTTTCGGTTTGTTGTCCGGTTTTACGTTGAATTTCGTTCTTGGTACACGTTTGTGATATCCCAATGAAATCATCACATTTCGCACAGCCTTCGGATCACAGGCGTAGTCCATCTCTATGCGGATTGCCTCCCAGCTCAGACGTCGAGTACGAGAGTCGCGGGTAATAAAGGCAACGAGACGCGCTTTCTCTTCATCGTCGAATATTGGAGGTCTGCCAGTTCGTTTCCGGTTCGAAGGAGTGCTATACTGGTTATAGCGGTGATAAATTCTTGAGGCCGTTCGAGGATCGATCCGGAGCTCTCTTCCTATTTGCCTCCAGCTCCATCTGGCATTTTCACGTAATGAAATAACACGCATCCGTTCGTCACGGGTGGTTTCCTGGTGCCTCACTCCAACTGCCGGATCACGGACTCCCTTCTGCTTCATGGCCGAATTTTTCGTGTAATGATGACTTCACGTAACTTAACGATGACTTTTGATGGCGGACGGGAGGCAGACGGGCGGCGGGTAGTTGACGATGTTGATGAAGTTCAATGTTAGCCCCTATTCACAGCCTCGCCATGCCAACCCCCCCTGTCCGCCAAGCAGCCACTACTAAGCGCCGTTAATGGTTTACACCCTGTGTACATATGCAAGTCGGGTTTCCCTAGCAGTCTGTATGTATTGTACGGTATCGCAACCAACCTCACGTCATATGGGGGTTCAGCAGCTGAGCTAAGATCCGGGGCAAAGCAGCTGGCTACGCAGATCTTATCGGATCTTATCGGATCTTATCGGATCTTATCGGATCTTATCGGCCACGTATATTATACGTCGAGCAGATCCATCCGGACTCGGTACCGAAAGCCATCCCATCGTTGGGACGCTTGGCCCCTACTCCCGAGGTATCGTTTGGGGGGGGGGGGGGGGGGGGGGGGGGGAAGTAAATAGGGGGTTACGATTTGGGGACGAACAGGAAATTAGAAC
>Ga0307516_10000099_pt1 | contig 97472 bp, 84 predicted proteins | sample 19_EM_MG_FD_203310 | JGI IMG/M metagenome (GOLD analysis project Ga0307516, IMG submission 203310) | Populus trichocarpa ectomycorrhiza microbial communities from riparian zone in the Pacific Northwest, United States - 19_EM | ecosystem: Host-associated > Plants > Roots > Unclassified | place... | reverse complement strand
TCGTCAAGTTCGCAACCGATGTGACCCAGCAGGTCGTCATGGCGCTCCAACTCGAGGCAGCCGTCAAGGAAACCTTGAGCGTGGTCAAGTCGGCTGGCGAGGGCCACTTGCTGGAACGCATCCCGATGCACGGCAAGACGGGTGAGATCCACGCGCTCTGCGAGAGCATCAATGCGTTGCTCGAAGCGACGATGACGATGATGAGGAACGTGAAGACAGCGACCGCGGAAGTTCAATCCGGCGCCGAGGAAATTTCCCGGGGCAATACCGATCTTTCGCAGCGGACCGAAGAGCAGGCTTCCAGCCTCGAGGAGACCGCATCCTCCATGGAAGAGATGACCTCGTCCGTCAAACAAACTGCGGACAATGCGGGACAGGCCAATCAGTTGGCAACCGCCGCGCGGCAGCAGGCGGAGAAGGGCGGCGCCATCGTCGGTTCCGCAGTCACCGCCATGCGCCAGATCAATACATCATCGAAAAAGATCGCCGATATCATCGGCGTCATCGACGAAATCGCGTTCCAGACCAATCTGCTCGCGCTGAACGCTGCCGTGGAAGCGGCGCGCGCCGGTGAGCAGGGCCGGGGCTTCGCGGTGGTCGCGAGCGAAGTGCGCAATCTCGCGGGCCGCAGCGCGACGGCAGCCAAGGAGATCAAGGGCCTGATCCAGGACAGCGTGGTCAAGGTCGAGGAAGGCAGCAAGCTGGTCGATGAATCGGGCAAGGCATTGGACGACATCGTCAATTCGGTGAAGAGGGTGACCGACATCGTGTCCGAGATTGCAGCGGCCAGCCAGGAGCAGTCCTCGGGCATCGAACAGGTGGGCAAGGCGGTAATGCAGATGGACGAGGTTACGCAGCAAAACGCGGCGCTCGTCGAGCAGGCCGCCGCGGCGAGCCAGTCGATCGTCGCTCAGGCAGCTGCGCTGAACGAACTGATTGCCCGGTACGATGTCGGTGAGATGGCACGCGCGCCCGCAGCGGCGGCAGTCAAGCGCGCATCCACCGCGCCTGCGGACTCCAAGCGGGCATCTGCTGCGTCCAAGCCCACGGAACGCAGAAGTTCGAATCGGCCCTGGACCAAATCAGCCAAAGCCACGCCGCCATCTGCCGCGGACGCCCCTGTTGGTAAAACACCTGCGGTTCGCAAGGCCGCGAGCAACGATGAGTCCGATGATGCCGAGTGGAAACAGTTCTGATCCCAGGCGCCAGAATAGAGATCAATAATGAAAGCAAATGCCGTGATGATGCCGATCAACGCCGCCCCTGCCGCGCCGCTGCCCGCCCCGGGCTCCGAGGCCCGGAGCGCGCAGTACCTGACGTTCAGCTGTGCCAAGGAGGAGTACGGCGTCGACATTCTCCGGGTCCAGGAAATCCGCGGATGGTCCGCCGTTACCAAGTTGCCGGAAGCGCCCCGCGACGTGATGGGCGTGCTCAATCTGCGGGGAAAGATCGTCCCCGTCTTTGACCTACGAACGCGTTTCGGCCTGGAGACGAAGCTCATCGATGCCTCGACGGTCGTCATCGTACTGCGCCTGCAGGAAGAGGCCGGCGAGAGGATCGTCGGCATATGCGTTGATGGCGTATCCGATGTACAGAACGTTGCGACCGACGCCATCATGGCTACGCCCGAGGTGGGCGGACGTCCCGACGACCAGGCTTGCGTGAGCGGATTGGTTACGGTGGCGGGCAAGACGGTGATGTTGCTGGACATCGATCGCCTGTTCGGATCGCGGATTGAAGGCGACTCGCGATCCGGCTGACCGCGACGGCGCGCTCCGCTGAAAGTTCTATCGCTGTACGAAGGCCCGCTCGATCACATAGTCGCCCGCTTCGCCGATGTGAGGTGAGATTGCGAAACCGCGCGAGTCCAGCATCGCACAGGTATCGGTGAGCATCGCCGGGCTGCCGCACACCATGACGCGATCATGGTGCGGGTCGAAGGAGGGTAAACTCAGGTCGCGGAACAGCTTGCCGGATTCGATCAAGGTGGTCAGGCGGCCGTGATTCGGATGCGGTTCGCGGGTGATCGTCGGGTAGTAGCGAAGTTTCCCGCGCACCGAGTCGCCGAGAATCTCGTGCTGGTTCAAATCCTCGATGAAGTGCTTCACCACGGCGGTTTCCGCCGACCAGCGCACTCCATGCACGAGCACCACGTGTTCGAAGCGTTCATAGGTCTCAGGATCTTTGATGACGCTCATAAAGGGAGCTACACCGGTCCCGGTACTCAACAGGTAGAGGCGCTTACCGGGTTTCAGATCGTGCAATACGAGCGTCCCTGTGGGCTTGCGGCTGATCAGGATCTGATCGCCCGAGCGGATGTGCTGCAGCCGCGATGTCAGCGGACCGTTCGGAACCTTGATGCTGAGGAACCGCAGGAATTCTTCGTGATTTGCACTGGCGATGCTGTAGGCACGCAGCATGGGTCGGCTGTCGACCTCTACGCCAACCATGACGAACTGCCCGTTCTCGAACCTCAGGCCGGAATCGCGTGTCGTGGTGAAGGTGAATTGTGTGTCGGTCCAGTGACGAACTTTGAGCACGCGCTCGGTGCTGATTGAGGACAAGATATTTGATCCGCCGAACACTGATGGAGCCCAAATTGTAATGCAATGGTCACCTCGCCATTAGGCCAAACCCGCATACGCTTATGACCGGAGGTTATGTCCGCGCGCAACGAATCGATTGACAGATGGGCAGGATTCTCTATCCTTCACCGCGGGCCATCCGCTCCCAACGGCGGACGCTCATCTGTAAGGATGGGAGTACAAATCGATGACACGCATACCCCCGCCGGGCATCCGTCCGGCCGATGCCCGATTCTCATCGGGTCCAACCAAGAAACGTCCGGGATGGAATCTCGAGGCTCTCGAAGGTGCACTGCTCGGCCGCTCGCACCGGTCGAAACCCGGCAAAGCCAAGCTCAAAGAGGCGATCGACCGCACGCGCGCCGTCTTGGGAGTGCCCGCGGACTTCAAGATCGCGATCGTGCCGGCATCCGACACCGGCGCGGTGGAAATGGCGCTGTGGTCGATGCTCGGCGCGCGCCCGGTCGATGTGTTTGCCTGGGAGAGCTTCGGCGAGGAGTGGGTGACCGATGCGGTCGAGCAATTGAAGCTCGCGGATTGCCGTATTCACGTCGGACGGCCCTACGGTGTGCTTCCGGACCTGTCCGTTGCGCGTGAAGCCGCGGATATCGTCTTCACGCAGAACGGAACGACCTCGGGTGCGAAGATTCCGAATTTCGACTGGATTCCGGCGAATCGGCAAGGCATCACCTTCAATGACGCGACCAGTGCAGTTTTCGCACAGCCCGTCGAGTGGGCCAAATGCGACGTCGTTACCTTCTCGTGGCAGAAGGTGCTGGGTGGGGAAGGCGCCCACGGCATGTTGATTCTCTCCCCGCGTGCAGTGGCTCGTCTTGAAGGTTATGTGCCTCCTCGGCCGCTGCCGAAAATTTTCCGCATGACCAAGAAGGGCAAACTCGATCAGGAATTGTTCGAAGGCGCCACCATCAACACGCCGTCGCTGCTCGCCGCCGAGGACTATATCGACGCTTTGAAGTGGGCAGAGAGCATCGGCGGTCTGAACGCGCTGCACGCCCGCGCGAACGCCAATACGCACGTGCTGACGGAATGGGTGGCGCGGTCGCCCTGGGTCGATTTTCTGGCGCCGGATGCCGCGACCCGCAGCAACACCAGCGTTTGTCTCAAGGTGGTCGACCAGCGCGTGACCTCGCTTCCGGAAGCCGCTCAAGCGGAGTTTGCGAAGAATCTGGCCGCGACGCTTGAGAGGGAAGGTGTGGCCCTGGATGCGGCATCGTATCGATCCGCGCCCCCGGGGTTGCGCATCTGGTGCGGCGCGACGATCGAGCGAAGCGATGTGCAACGCCTGACGCCGTGGCTGGACTGGGCATTCGACAGCTGCCTCGGACTACTCAAGATCGCCGGATAAGGACGTATCACCGTGCCCAAGGTTCTCATTGCCGACGAACTGAGTCCCAAAGCGCTCGACATCTTTCGCAGCCGCGGGGTAGATGTGGATGTGCGTGTTGGCCTGAAAAAAGCCGAACTCCTCGACATCATCGGCGGTTACGATGGCCTGGCGGTTCGATCCGCGACCAAGGCGGACAAGGATGTCATTGCCGCCGCGACCAGACTCAAGGTCATCGGTCGAGCCGGCATCGGTGTCGATAACATCGACATCCCGTCGGCCACCGCACGCGGCATCGTGGTCATGAACACCCCGTTCGGCAACTCCATCACCACGGCCGAGCACGCCATTGCGCTGCTCTTTGCCGCAGCCCGCCAGATCGCCGCCGCGGACGTCTCCACCCAGGCGGGGAAGTGGGAAAAGAACCGCTTCATGGGCGTCGAACTCTTTGCCAAGACCTTGGGTCTGATCGGCTGCGGCAACATCGGAGCGCTGGTCGCGGAACGGGCGCTGGCTCTCAAGATGAAGGTGATCGCCTACGACCCTTTTCTCTCGCCGGAGCGCGCAGTCAAGCTCGGTGTGGAAAAAGTCGAGCTGGACGATTTGCTGGCTCGCGCCGATTTGATTTCGCTGCACACTCCGTTGACTGACAAGACCAAGAACATCTTGTCCGCGGAGGCCCTTGCCAAGACCAAGAGAGGCGTCATCGTCGTGAACGCGGCGCGGGGCGGGCTCGTCGATGAGGCGGCGCTGCGCGCGGCTCTCGACACCGGGCATGTCGCCGCTGCCGGCTTCGATGTCTTCGTCACCGAGCCGGCCAAGGACAGCGCGCTGTTCGGCGCGCCGAATTTCGTTGCGACTCCGCATCTGGGCGCGAGCACCAACGAGGCGCAGGAAAACGTCGCGTTGCAAATAGCCGAACAGATGTCGGACTACTTGCTGGTGGGTGCGGTTGCCAACGCCCTCAACATGGCCTCCGTCAGCGCGGAGGAGGCGCCGCGTCTGAAGCCCTTCATCGGGCTCATCGACAAGCTGGGTGCTTTTGCGGGCCAGATTGCCGACGACGGTCTTGAGGCGATCGAGATCGAATACGAAGGGGAGGTCGCGTATCTCAATACGCAGCCCCTGACCGCGATTGCATTGGCTTCCCTGATGCGACCGTTGATGCCGGACGTCAACATGGTCTCCGCGCCCGCCGTCTTGAAGCAGAAAGGCACCCCGCTGACCGAATCCAAACGCGAAACTTCCCCGATCTATGGCTCGCTGATCCGGATCAAGGTGCTCACAGGGGGGCGCTGGCGGACGCTAGCCGGTGTGGTGAATGCGGGAACCGCGAAGATCGTCGAAGTGAAAGGCATGGCTCTGGAGGCGGACTTCCATCCGGTGATGCTGTTGATCAATAACTTGGACAAGCCTGGTTTCATCGGCGCGCTGGGAACCATATTGGGGGAAGCCAATATCAACATTGCGACATTTCACCTGGGCCGCGAGGCCGCAGACCGGGATGCCATCGCCATTGTGGGTGTGGATCAGGTGCTGCCCGAGGCCATTCAGCACAAACTTCGAGCCTTGCCCCATGTACGCTATGTGAAAGTGCTGAGATTCTAGGCCCCATCAATTCGTGCGGCATCGCAGCGGGAGGCGTTTCATGTTCAAAGGGTCTGATCTTCTGATCGCAGCCCTCGAGAACGAGGGCGTTGAGCGGATTTTTGGGATCCCGGGGGAAGAAAATCTCGATATCGTCGAGTCGATTCGCAAGTCCTCGATTCAGCTCATCCTGACCCGCCACGAGCAGGCTGCAGCTTTCATGGCAGCCACCTACGGCAGGCTCACCGGCAAGCCCGGCGTGTGCATCACCACGCTCGGCCCCGGAGCGCTGAACCTTTCGACCGGCGCCGCCTATGCGCTGCTTGGCGCCATGCCGATGATCATGCTCACCGGCCAGAAAGGAATCCTCTCGTCTCGACAGGCGCGATTTCAGGTGGTGGACATCGTCGCAGCAATGAAACCCCTCACCAAGCTATCGCGTCAGATCGTCTCTCCGCTGATGATTCCGACCCTGGTGCGCGACGCTTTCCGCGTGGCGGGGGAGGAGCGCCCGGGTCCGGTACACCTGGAAGTGCCCGAAGATATCGCGGCGGAGGAGTGCGCGGAACTCGCCCTGGTTCCTCCGCACCCGGTGGATCTGCCGCTGGCGAGCCCTGCGGCTCTCGACAGAGCTGCGCGGCTCATCTTGCAGGCCAAGTTTCCCCTGTTGATGTTCGGCGCCGCGGCATCCCGGCCGAGGTCGACTTCGGATCTCGCCCAATTCGTGTTGCGAACACGAATACCTTACTTCACGACGCAGATGGGTAAGGGCACCGTGCCCGGCGGCACCGAGCTCTATATGGGCACGGCGGCCCTGTCCGAACGCGACTATGTGCACGAGGCGGTCGAGCGCGCCGATTTGATCGTGACCATCGGCCACGATACGGTGGAGAAACCGCCTTTTATCATGGGCGAGAACGGCCCCAAGGTCATCCACGTCGGTTATCAGCCGGCGAACGTGGAACAAGTGTATTTTCCTCAAGCGGAAGTCATCGGCGACCTGGGGGCGTCGCTGCGTCTGCTCGCGGACCGTGTCGAAGGAAAGATCCCCAACGCGGCGTCGCTGCTGCCGCTGCGGGAAGGCATCTTGAATCGCATTGCCGCGCGCGCCACGGAAGAGCGATTCACGCCACAGCGTCTGGTGCACGATGTGCGCGAGGTCATGCCGGCGGACGGCATTGTGGCGCTCGACAACGGAATGTACAAAATCTGGTTTGCCCGAAACTATCGAACACGCGTGGCGAACACGCTGCTGCTCGACAATGCCCTGGCGACCATGGGAGCGGGTCTCCCGTCGGCGATCATGGCCGCCATGCTCTATCCAGAGCGGCGTGTGATGGCCGTCTGCGGAGACGGCGGCTTCATGATGAACAGCCAGGAATTGGAAACCGCGGTCCGGCTGAAACTCAATCTCGTCGTCCTGATCATCGAGGATCAAGCCTACGGCATGATCCGCTGGAAGCAATCCGTCGACGGATTCCCCGATTTCGGCATGACGTTCGACAACCCCGACTTCGTGAAGTATGCCGAGGCGTACGGCGCCAAGGGAACGAGGGTCAGAGCAATCGGCGAGCTGCAATCGACCCTCGAGAAGGCGTTTGCCGGTAAGGGTGTGCATCTTGTCATCGTGCCGGTCGATTACTCGGAGAATGACCGGGTCCTGGTCGAGGAACTGCGGCAACGGCTGCCGCTTGTGCGAGCGGACTGACTGGAGAGTTCTACGCCGGCACTTTTTGCCGGCGCCGTTCAGCGCCCGGCGCATAAAATTGCGGGAAATCGAGTATATTGGCAGCCCAAGGGTGGTTGGTTGCGAATTGATTCGCCGCCGCCCCGACCTCTGGCCAATCAATGTTTTAGGGGATTCCAATGACGGATCAGGCGGAGAATGCCGCTCTGCTGGTCGCAGGCGTCGCGATCGACATCGGCAAGCTCGCCGTTGAGATGGCCGATGTGGCAGGAGACGTGCAGCGGGTCAGCCGATTGGTCGACGGACAGGCCGAACTGTTTGGAGAACTTCGGCAGTCGACCGATACGATAGTCACCAGCAATCAACATATCGCCGAAAAGGCGGCGGAGACGCTGGCGAATGCCGCGACCGCCCAGGAAGAGGTCAAGGTCTCGAGCGGCGAGATTGAAACGGCGCTGGTGGCCATCAACGCCCTGGTCGATTCGGTGCGCGCGATCGGCACCCAGCTGGCCGTCTTCGAACTGGCGATGAAGCGGATCAGCAACGTCGCCGACAACATCAGCGGCATCGCTCGGCAGACCAACATGCTGGCCTTGAACGCGACCATCGAGGCGGCCCGGGCCGGCAACGCGGGACGAGGTTTCGCGGTCGTCGCCGGCGATGTCAAGATTTTGTCCAAACAGACCAGCGAAGCCACGGCTGAGATCGGCGCCACCGTGTCGCAGCTGAGCGGCGAGCTGCAGCGGCTCCTGACCCAGAGCAGCGAGGGCGCGTCGCGCGCCGAGGTCGTCGTGCACAGTGCAACCGCGATCGGCCGGGCGATGCGCCTGGTCGGCGAGGCCGTCGGCGATGTGAATGACAAGGTCAGCCAAATCGCCGGCGAAACGCGCGATATCGCCGAGCGCTGCGACAGCTTTGCCGAGACCGTGACGGGGCTCGTCGATTCGGTCGAGGAATCGAGCACGGCATTGCAATCAGCATCGGATCGAACCGACAAGATTCTCGGCCTCAGCGAAAACATCATGGTGAGAACGGCGAGTTCCGGCTTCGAAACCATCGATACCAAATTCATCCGCAAGGCTGTCGAGGTCGCCGCGCAGATCGAGGCGCGCTTCGCGGCCGCGATTGCGGCCCGTGAAATCACGGCCGCGGATCTCTTCGACAAGAACCTCGTGCCGATCCCGGGCTCCGATCCGCAGCAGTACATGACCCGCTATATCGAGTTTCTCGATCGAGCGCTCGCCCCACTGTGCGATCCGGTACTGAAGCTGGACGAGCGCATGGTCTTCTGCGCGTGCACCGACCACAATCTCCTCATCCCCAGCCACAATCCGCAGTTCCGCAAGCCTCATGGGGCCGACCCAATTTGGAACGCCGCCAATGGGCGGAACCGCCGCATCTACAAGGACAAGACCGCTGCGGCGGTGAGCAAGAGCACCAAGCCCTTCCTCCTGCAAACCTATCGGCGCGACATGGGCGGGGGCGTTTTCGCCCTGATGAAAGATGCCTCGGCTCCGCTCAGGGTCGAGGGCCGCCTGTGGGGCGGCCTGCGCGTCTGCTATCGAGCGTGAGGCGTCGTGATGGGCGGCGTTTGCGCTGCTATCCGATCGCGGCGTATTCGACGCGATTGCGTCCGGCATATTTGGCCGAATACAGCGCCGCGTCGGCGCGCGCGAGCAATTCTTGGGGACCATCCGAAGCCGGGATCAGCCACGCCACACCGAAGCTGGCCGTCACGCTGATTGGCGAACCGTCGAAAGAGAACGGAATCTTGGCGATCGCGCGGCGCAGCCGCTCGAGAGGCAGGAAGGGACGTTGTGTGGGCACGCCGGGCGCGACCAATAGGAATTCCTCTCCGCCGTAGCGGCCCAATGAATCGGCGGTGCGTATCTTGCCGGCCAACTTTTCGCCGAGCGTGCGCAACACTTCGTCGCCGGCCAAGTGTCCGCGCGAGTCGTTGATGCGCTTGAAGTGATCGACGTCGATGATTGCGACCGCCAGCGGCGCCGAGTGCTGCTTGGCCAATTCGATCTCGCGGGCGAGGATCTCGAGAATCGACGTGCGATTCCACAGGCCGGTCAGCGAATCGCGCATGGCCCGGTGCAGCAGCGCCGCGTGCTCTTTGAGCCGGCGCTCCAGCTTCAGCCTGTGGGTCCTGAGTTTGCGCGAGCGCCAATTCCACGCCGCGGCCAGCAACGCGGCTCCTGCCGCCGCCGCCAGCAGTTGGAACCACGTCGTCCGCCACCACGGCGGCATTATCTCGAAGCTCAGGTGCACGAGCGCAGACGTGCGATGGTGTTCATGCGACGGATGCAACAAAAAATTCACGTCCGCGCTGCCGGTGCATGCCGCACGACAGCGCTCGTTGGCATGCAGCAACAACGTGCGGGATGTCCGCAGTCCCGGCATACCTCGATGGGTTTCGCGGCAGCAACGCCGGCGCTGAACTCAAGACGACGCTGCGCGGCGCCGGCGATCGACGACGGCGTTCTAGATTGAACCTTTACCGCGCAAGCTCGGTCGTTACCGGATGTCGACTCGAACCTGAGGAGTGGCGTTGCGCATTCGGGTATTCATCGTCAGCAATGTACGATTGCTCCGGGAGGGACTTGCGACACTGCTCCGCGAGTGTCCCTCGATCGAGGTGCTGGGTGCCAACAGCGTGCAAGAAGCGCACGACGCGCTGCCCACGACGACGACCGACGTCGCGCTGGTCGATTCGCTGTCGCCCGGCGATTCGGATATGGTCATGGCGGATATGGTTGTGGCGCTGCGAAATCTGTGCACGCGGATGCGAATCGTGGCATTCGGGATTCGTGAAACCGGCAGTGAAGTATTGGCGTGTGCGGCGGCCGGCGTTGACGGCTATGTGCCCATGGACGCCGCGTTGGGCGATATGGTGACGGCAATCGAGAACGCGGTGCGGGGCGAGTTGGCTTGCTCGCCCAGGGTTGCGGCATCCCTCTACCACTCCGTCGGCTTCTCGAGGACGGGGATCGCCAACAGGACGGCGATGGCCGTGGCCAACCCCTTGACCACGCGCGAGCTTCAAGTCGCCGATTTGATGAATCGCGGTTGTCCCACGAAGGAAATTGCATGGCGCCTGGGAGTTCGGCCCTGCACCGCCAAGAACCACATCAGGAACATCTTGCACAAGCTTAAAGTGCGCCGGCGCGGCCAGGCGGTGGCGAAACTGCGAACGTTGATCGGCGAGCATTTTGGCGTCGGCGAAGTCAGTCATGGATGAATCCGCTCAGGTCCACAGCCCCGCAGCACGCAGTTGCAGTAAGGTGTTCATCGGGTTGATCGAGTACTCCTCTCCGGATGCGAAGGGTGCGTGCAGCGCGCCGAGGCCGGCTCCCGCGGCAATCCCGCCGCCATAGAACTGCGGGCTTGTCGGCGACAAGGCCGGAACTTGCTGGAGATCCGGAATCCCTGCACCCACCCGGCTCGGGTCGATCTGCGCATAGGGCACTGCCGCAGCGCGAAGAAAATCGTAGAGGATCGAAACCCGCTGATCGGCGCGCGCGCCAAAGTTGATGCTTTGGAGCATGGGGTGGTAAGACAGCAGCAGCGCTGAAAACCCGACGACATGGGAGGCTGCCATCGCACAGCCGTCCCAAGCGGCATACCCACCCCCCGGGACACTGGAGACGACGGCGACCCCGGGCGCGCAAAGTCCAACTTGCGGTCCCCAAGCACTGAAGTTCGTTGCATAGATGCCGGAGTACGGGATTGCCTGGGGCAGTGCTCTTTGCGCGTGGCGGGTGTCCTGCGGATATTCGCCGAGTCTGCCCACCGCAGACACGGTCAGCACGCCGGGTACGTTTCCCGGAAACTGCACCGCTCCGCCCGAATTGCCGGCCCCGACGATGCAGGCGATGCCGTTCAACCGCGCTTCAGTGATCCTCTGCGCCGCGAGTTCCGAGAATTGCTGGCCGCTGACGCCGACCTGCACGATATCCAGGCGTCGCTCGATGCATTGGCCCAACGCATCGATGAGATCGCTGATGTGACCGCCCGGCACCACTTTGAAGACATGCACTTCAGAGGCTGGCGCGCAGCCGATGATGTCGGACGATGCGGCCGGGGAGCCGGCGATGATGCCCGCGCAATGAGTGCCTTGTCCCAACTCATCGGATTTCCAGCTCTGCGGGTCCTTGTCCCGGGTCAGATCGACGCCCCGAACGACATGACGAAGGAGCGGGTGCGAGGTGTCGCAGCCTGAATCGATCAGGCCGATCTTGGTGCCCGCCCCATTCCAGCCGGTGGATACCCGATCGAATTTCATGATGCGCTGACCCCAGCCGTAGGGGCGCTCGCCGGGAAAGCTGCGTGAAGCCTGGTCCAGCGGGTTCAACCGTATGATGTTGACTTGTCCGGATTCCAAGGACGGATTTCGGATGTACCGCTCCCAGTGATCTGCGGCGGGACGCACATAGACGGCCTGCATGTCGGCGCCTTCGACGGCGTGGGTCTGCAGGCTCGCCTGGCCCGAGGAGTCCGTGACGGCCTGCGCCGGAATTCCAGTTCCGTAGAATCCGGGTCCATAGAGATTGATGACTGCGTTCGCGAGGGGACGGTCGCCCTCACCGAGAACCCGGAACAGGAGTTCGCGGCGCGGACGAGGAAATGGCATGGCCTGAACGGCGAGTCGTCCGCTCATGGGTTCCGGCACGACCATGTCTGAATAGTCCAGCGGGGCGTCAAGTTCGACGATTACATGGGGCGGTGCGTTCTGGCGCAGCGCCTCGCCGCGCTGCTCGTCCATCCGAACGACCATGGTCTCCGACGTCAACGTCGTCGGTGGCGCGCCGTCGGTCGGTGCCATGGGCCGAACCTGGGAACTGCTCGAGGCCGGCAGACGGCGAATGATCTCCACGCCGTCCATCTGGCTCACCCTCTCGAGGAAGGGATCGTTGGGCAGCGACATGATTCCAGGCAGCGACCTGAAGCCGATCAAGTATCGCTGCTTGCGGCGCACAACCGTGGCAGAAGTCTTGTCGCGAGTCGCGGTTGCCGATCCGGTCCGATCGTCCCCGGGAACCCGTTCCGACGCAGCGAACGGCTCCGTCGCGCCGCTCGATTGCGCCGGTCTTCTGGACTGAGTCAATTTTCCAGCCTGACCTTGATTCGATTCATCTCTTTGCTCGGCCATGACGGTGTCTCCTGCCTCGGTTGTAGCCACTGGTCTTTAAATCTCTTGCGCGTATCAGTGCATCGTGATGCCGGGCACGAAGTTGGTTCCCAGCTGATTCGGCACGAACTGACCGGCGCCCGGGATGAATTGACCGGAGCCCGGGATGAATTGTGCCGGGTAAGGGTTGCCGGAATAATGTTGAGCGGCCTGCTGCGCGGCCAATTGCGCGAACTGCTGGGCGAGCAATTGATGATATTGCGCCAGCCGTTGCAACTGTTGCTGCGACTGTTGCAGCTGCGACTGCTGTAGCAGCGCCGGATTGATCTGCTCGGAACCAGGCTGCTGCTGTTGCCATACTCCAACGGGCGGGCTGGCGCCATTCGTGATGCCGTTGAGTCCGCTGATTCCGGCCGGTTGCTGCGCCACCGGCGACTGCGCCGCCAATTGCGCGAAATGTTGCCAGTTCGACACTTGCGGCACTGCTTGAGTGAAGCTTTGGGCGAAGTAGGGCGTCAGCTGCGGGTAACCGTACAGAGTGTTCGCGAAGGGAATGGCATGAGGGGTCGATTGAAAATTCTGCTGACCAAGGCCTCCTTGGGGATAGCCAAAGCTTCCCTGGGGATAACCGAGGTTTCCTTGCGCATAAAAGTTACCTTGCGGATAAAACATGCTTGCCTCCATTGACTGGATGAATGACTACCAATTGCCGGCGCAACGCAGAAGTCCGATGGCGAACATCAGGCCCGATTGCCGTTGCGACGTGGAAGCAGCCTAGATCCGGTCGACGAGGGCGTACATGACTCGATGGGGCCGGTTTATTTGTGTAACAGCGGGATCACGGGGCGTGATGCTTTTGGCTCATTGCATCTCGATATTGCGTTGCCCGGCATCTGCAGCCCGAAGGCTTCCCGCTCAGCCCTTGGCGGGTTGAATCGACAGAAGGATTGGAGTAACGAGCGCGTAAATCGCCACACGCAGCATGCGTTGCAGGCGGGCGGCCTCGCCGACGTCCGCAACCAGGCATGCACTCAGCACGCCGTGGCCCATGATGATCATGCAATTCGCCGCGGACCGAACCTCCGCAGGGTCCGCGTCGGGAGCGTAGTGGAGTACCGCGCTGACAGTGGACGCGATTACCGCGGCGTCGTGGGCCCGATCCGCGTCGCGCAGTTCCGGAATCGCCTCAATCAGGCGCACGACCGCGAGCAGGCCGGGTTGATCGCGATAGAGACGCGCCACATCGTCCAGCGTCCGGTTCACATAGCCCAGCAGATCCGGAATCGCGCTGCGGGATGGGTGAAGTGCCTCGATGATCTCGCGGATGCGGCGCAGCCAGTTCGTGCCGAGATGCACGACAATGGATTCCTTGTTCGGGAAGTACTCGTAGACCGCGCCGATCGAGACTCCGGCGGCGAGGGCGATGCGTCGCGTCGTGGCCCGCTCCACACCCTCGCGTTCGATGAGTGCGACGGCCGCGTCCAGGACGGTACCAAAGGTCCGCTGGGCCCGCGCCTGCGAGGGGTGGCGCCGCATGCCGAGGCGCCGCCGCTTCGACCCGGTGTTTGCGCGAGACAATTTCACTGGCACGCGATTCATCGCTCCGATGGAAATATGAAACTGAACAATAAATCAGTTACTTGTCAAGGTCAACGGAGATGACATAGTCGTCCATGTCGATGATGTATGAAGAAATACGCTATTTTTGCAGAATCACTGAGCCACGGTAGTGCTGCGGCAAATATTCAATGGTGGGTACCAGGCGGCTTTGACACCGACTAAATGTTCGGTTTAACATCGGCACCCGACTCGCGGGGGCGCCGCGATCAACTTTGAGGGATGGAACCAACATGCATCGACACGCTGCGATGGTCCTGTGGGGCGTGATGCTGCTTCCGGTAGCGGGCGCCTTGGCCAATGCGCCAGCCGACCTGGTCGTCACGGAGGCACGCATCTACACGGCCGCAGCCGATCATGGCTACGCCGAGGCACTCGCGGTGAGCGGCGGCAGGCTCGTGTACGTCGGCAGCAAGAGCGGCGCGGCCGAGTGGATCGGGCCGGCCACGAAGGTTGCAAGCCTGCACGGCAGGCTGGTGCTCCCCGGAATCATCGACTCGCACATCCATCCAAGCGGCATCATCGATCTGGACGTGTGCGACCTCGACAGCAAGGCGAAATCCCTCGAGGAGCTCACGGTCTTCGTACGGGGCTGCATCGAGCGCTACAAAGTTCCGGCCGGGGAGTGGGTGAACGTCAGGCAGTGGAACTTCTCCGACAATAATCGACCCGACAACACGCATCCCACCTTGCGCGCGGCGCTCGATCTCGCCTCGACCCAGCATCCGATTCAGCTGCTCGGCAATGACGGGCACCATGGGGCCTTCAATAGCGTGGCCCTCGCGCGCGCGAAGAATGCCAAGGGTGAGCGCATCGGTTTTTCACGCGCGACACTCGCCACTGATTTTGCCGCGGTCGCCAAGCTGGTCGGCGTCGACGCGAACGGCGAACCGAACGGTACCGCCAACGAGGAAGCGCGCTACATTATGGATGCCACGTTCCTGCTGCTGGTGGATCTGCCGGAAGTGATGAAGGCGCCGGAGCGCATCACGCAGCGCCTCAATAGTGTCGGGATCACCGGAATGCTGGATGCCGCGGTTGCACCGGAACTGCTGCCGATGTACGAAAGGCTGGAGAAGAGCGGCAAGCTCACGGTGCGCGCGACGCTCGCGCAGTGGTACGACCCCGAGAAGTTCCGCGATGCCGGCGGCAAGGTCGACTATGACCGAATGGTGCGGGAGGCAAGCGCGGTTCGCGCAAAGTATGCGAACGATCCGCTAATTCGCGCCGACATCGTCAAGCTCTTCGCCGACGGCGTGCTCGAGGGCAATCCCTATGCCGTGCCGCCGACGCTTCCGGAAGTCGCCTCGCTGCACGCCTATCTGCAACCGATCTTCGGCAAGGACAAGCAAGGACATCTCACCGTGACCGGCTACGTCGACACCGGCTCGAACCTTTGCCAGGACGTTCGCAAGCATGCCGCCAAGTACGGCAAGCCGGCCGCTGCGTCGGCCTTCATCAAGGCCAATGGTTATCACCCTGACCAATGCGCCGTCAGCACCGGCCAACTGCAGCACGACCGCGCCGTCATTCTGGAGTTCGTGCGCCGGTTCCACCTCGCAGGCTTCAGCCTCCACATCCACGCGATCAACGACGCGGCGGTGCGGACCGCGGTCGACGCGATCGAGGCGGCCCGCGCGGCCGACGGAATCGCCACTCAACACGATGCGCTCGCGCACGTCCAGGTCGTGAATCCGGACGATGTCAAGCGCATCGGCCGCGACCACCTGTACCTTGCCTGCACCTTCTCCTGGGCGAACTTCGAACCGGAGTACGACATGACGGTGATACCGTTCTTCGAGAAGGTGATCGGCAACGATTATGCAGCGCTGCATCCGGCGAACGGCTATTACGAGAGTGCCGTCTATCCTTTCAAGGCTCTCGAAGCCGCGGGCGGCATTCTGGTCGGCGGCTCGGACGCTCCGGTCAATACCCGCGATCCGCAGCCTTTCGTGAACATGGCGATCGCCGTGACCAGGCAGCTCCCGGGGCAGCCGCCGATCACGCCGGCGCAACGTGTTTCGATTCAGAGTGCGATCGACGCCTATACCATCAATGGTGCACGCTACCTCAATAGGGAACGTGAGGCGGGTTCCATCGAGGTGGGCAAGTCGGCCGACTTCATCGTCCTCGATCGAGACATCCTGAAGCTCGCGGAGTCGGGTCAGGGACTCGATATTGCGCAGACCAAAGTGCTCGAGACCTGGTTCAAGGGCACGAGCGTCTACAAGCAGCCGGAAAATCCAAACGGGAGTTCCTCGCGCCCGTGAGCGTTTTCTTGAACGACTGTTGAAAGAAGGATTAAGCTGCCGCTCAGGACCGGCTTCTTATACGCAACGGATAGCCAGAAGAACCAGAATAAACCGGGCTCAGAATGTGGGGAAAAGGCAACATTAGAGGTGCGCAATGCGTTCGGATACCATCAAACGATGCTTATGGCCTGCGGCAGTAGCGGGTCAACTGCTATGGCCGCATTTGTCCATGGCGGCGGCTGCGGATCCGGAGACGACATCGAGTGGCGGTCTCGAGGAAATCGTCGTCACCGCGACCAGGCGATCCGAGCGATTACAGGACGTTCCGATCAGCGTCATGGCCTTCAGCCAAGAGAAACTGGATTCGCAGGGGCTGCACAATATCGATGATCTGGTACGCATCTCCCCGGGAGTCAACTTCCAGCGTAACGGTATGAGTTCTGCCGGGAACTACAATGACGAGGGTTCGGACATCAATATTCGCGGCGTCGACTCGGCTGCCGGCACGGCGACGACCGGCATCTACATCGACGACACGCCGATTCAAACGCGCAAAATCGGCTTCGGTTCCATCAATGCTTTCCCGGCGCTGTTCGACCTGGACCGCGTCGAGGTACTGCTGGGCCCGCAAGGGACGCTGTTCGGCGCCGGCGCCGAAGGCGGTGTCGTACGGTTCATAGCGCCCGAACCGGATGTCAAAAAGTCGGGCGGCTACGCGCGCGCCGACGCGGCCGTCACCGACGGGGGCTCCCCGAGTTACGAAGGTGGATTTGCATTCGGCGCGCCGATCATCGATGACGTGCTCGCGTTTCGCGCCAGTGTCTCGTTCCGGCGCGACGGCGGGTGGGTCGACCGCGTGGGGTACACGCTGTCCCCAGATGCCGCGGCGCCGACGCCCACCCCCATTTACAACGGCGACACCACTGCGCCGAACTCCAACTATCAGGAGACCACGACCGCGCGTCTGGCCGTCAAATGGATGGTCGCCGACAATATCGAGATCACACCGTCGATCTACTACCAGCGCCTGCAGATCCACGACACCTCGGCTTATTGGATCGCGCTCTCGGACCCCAGCAGTGGCATCTATCGCAACGGCAATGCGCTGACGAATCCGAGCGCCGATCCGTTCACCTTGGGTGCCATCAAGTTGAAGTGGGACCTGGGCTTCGCGTCACTGTTCTCGAACACGGCCTACTTCGATCGCAACCAGACGGGGACGTCGGATTACACGCAGTACCTGCGTGCGACCTGGGCTTTGTTTGGCGAGTTGCCGAATACCTTTCCGGCGGCCGGCGACAAAGGTTACGCGACATTCCAGGACAATCAACGCAATTTCTACGAAGAAATACGCCTCGCGTCCAACGATCCGAATGCGCGGATCGTATGGAGCGGCGGCCTCTTTTACTCCCGCTTGAGCGAGAGCGTTCCCGAGAACATCATCGACCCGACTCTGGATTCGGAGGTCATCGCATATACCACAGCCACTTACGGCGCGGCGAATGCACTATCAGTTTGCTTCCCCGGCCAGCCATGCCCCGGCGGACTCATTTACAGCGGTCCGGTCGACAAGGTGATCGACAAGCAGGTCGCGGCGTTCGGCGAGATCAATTTCAAGTTTACGGACACGTTGAAGGCGACCGTGGGACTGCGCGTTTCGAAACTTGACTACACCGGATCGGTCGCGGAAACAGGACCATTTCTCGCCACCACCATCATCACTCAGGGCAGCGCCAGCGAGAAGCCGGTGACGCCGAAGGTCGCTCTATCATGGCAGCCGGATCGCGACAATCTGGTGTATGTCAGCGCGTCAAAGGGTTTCCGCCCGGGCGGACCCAATGTGGGCGTCGGTCTCATTTGTGCCGGCGATCTCGACTCGCTCGGACTGCCCGTGGTGGGCGGCCAGCGGCAAGTGCCGGGACAATTCGGCTCCGACAGCCTGTGGAGCTACGAAATCGGCAGCAAGAACACGTTCCTCGACCATACGCTGCAAATCAACGCCAGCGTCTTCTACATCGACTGGAAGAACATCCAGCAGAACGTGTATTTGCCGAGCTGCGGGGAACAATTCACCGCCAATCTCGGCAAGGCCAGGAGCGAAGGTGGGGACATCGAGGTGCTCTATAAGCCGGTAGAGGCTGTGACTTTCGATGTGCGTGCAGCATACACCAAGGCGAAGTTGACCAAGACTTCCTGCGCCGGCGTCTTGACGTTCAATGGTTCGGGCTGCACCGGCACGGATCCGGCAACCGGTCTGCCGATCAGCGGCGCTCCGATCGCCAGTAACGGCGATGCGCTACTCGGTGCGCCATGGTCGTTCACGGCATCGTCGGAGTTTCACTTCCCAGAATGGCAGGGCCGGACGCCCTACGCGCGCTTCGACTTTCAGCACACAACCGCGCAAAAATCGTTGCTTGCAGGACAGGACCAGCACAATGCGCTCTTCGATCAGACCATCCCTGGATTGCCGGTGGTCAATAATCTTTCGGCGCGGGCGGGGCTGAGGTTCAACGGCGTCGACTTGTCGATGTACGCCAACAATCTGACGAACGCGCATCCGCTGATGTTCGAGTCCAGAGACATCGCCTACGATCCAACCGATAAGCTTTATTTCGGCCGCGGCGTCCGGCCGCGGACGATAGGTATTACTGCGACCTATCGTTACTAGCGGTTAGTTCCGTCCATCGGCGGGCCTCGAGAAATCGAGGCTCGCCCGTGGCGGGTCGCTCCGGCCGGATCCTGGCCGCGGAGGTGAAATGCCTAACTGTCCCGGTTTGGCCTGCCACATGCCGGAATATTTATCGTTATAAATTAATAGGTTAGAAGTTGGCGCGGTTGACTCGGCGTTCCCTTTAGACTAGTGTGATGACTAGTCATAGGAGCCCATTCAATGAAATCCTGGCCGGTTCAAGATGCGAAATCTCGCTTCAGTGAGTTCTTGAGAGCAAGTCTCACGGAGGGACCGCAAGTCGTCACGTTGCGCGGCGTCGAGACTGCGGTGCTCGTACCGATGCAGGAGTGGCGCAGCTTGCATGAACGAGCGCGCCCGAGTTTGAAGGCTTTGCTCCTTGCCCCTGGAGTTCGAGGAGAGCTGAGCCCGGCTCCACGAGGACAACGGCGCCGCAGGACGCCACGAACGATAGAGTGATCCGTGTATCTCCTCGACACTAATGTCGTTTCCGAGCTTCGCAAGCTCAAGCCCCACAAAGGCGTAGTCGCTTGGATTGAAGCTGCACCGGCGGAATCGTTGTACGTATCTGCCGTGACCATCGGTGAAATACAGGCCGGAATAGAGATAACGCGTCAACAGGACACCAAGAAGGCCAAAGAAATCGAGAACTGGCTCGACAGGCTGTCGCAGAGCTACGGTGTTCTTCCGGCGGATGCCCCTACCTTTCGTCGTTGGGCGCAGCTGATGCACCGTCGGCCCGACCATCACATTGAAGACGCACTTATTGCAGCTACGGCGTTGGTTCGCGGATTAACGGTGGCTACTCGCAATGTGATTGATTTTGAACCCTTCGGCGTTCCCCTCATCAATCCGTTTACCACTGCTGCGGGTGCGGGCAAGTTAGGTTGATCGAATGGTAACTTCTGAAGGACAGGGTCATGGGATATCCGCTGTCGTGGTCTGTTTGGCCATGACAGCGATACCGTTCTTGATCGGGCTGAAAAGCACCAGCGCGCTGTCCGCCTGATCGGGATCATCCATTGCCGCCTCGCAGGTGAAAGCCAGAGTGTAGTCACCCGGCGGTAGAAACGTGAATTGATAATAGTAAGGCGTCGCTGAACTGGCCAGCGGCGCGCGCGAAGCCAGCGGCTGATTGACGTCGGTCGAAGCTGCCGCACTGTTGATATCTTCAGGCGCGGTGACCGTGCCGTCATACAGATACACTCCGGGCGTGCATCCAGTAGGCACGAGAGCGGGATCGACAGAACCCTGAATGTTGCCCACGGTGGTGTTGTCCACCAATCTCTCGACCGGCTTGAGAATGCAGGCCGGCGCTTGCCCGGGTGGGCAGGTCACCGACTTGCGCAAATCGAAATCGATGGTGTAGTCGACGACTCCGCTGGCTGGCACGGTAAAGCCCGAGACGAGTTTCAATCCCGTTTCGGCTCCGCTCGGTATCTTCAGCCCATGCATGGTGCCGTCGGATAAAATAATGTACGAGTGGCTCGGGTCGCCGTCCGCCACCACGGTGAGGCGGATCTGACCATAGGAGCCGGTCGGAATCGGCTGACTGAACAATTGCGCCGACGCGGTGCCGCTCTCATTGAGGAGATCGATCGTCTTGGGCGAGGCAAAAGTGATGTCCACCGGGTTCCCGCTATTGGGCACCAATTCCACCCCGGTGAATTCCACCACGACTTTTTGCGCGCTGTCCACGGGCGCATCGCCGACAGACAGCGTCATCTGACCCGTGCCCGTGCCGGAGGTCGACCCGCCACAAGCGGCGATACCAAAAGCCATGGCTAACCCTAGGGCACACCATGCAAGCCTACGGCTCGTGTTTGATGCGTTCATTGAGATATCCCTCGGTAGTGTCGGTAGCAGACGCAACGGTCAACATGACTCGATGCCTACGCGGCTGGAAACTACAGGACCCCGTGGCTATGTTTCAATCGGCCGGAGCGTCTTGCTTTGGCGACATGCGTTATGTCTTGACACGCGTCACACTACGCCAGTTCGGTCACGGCGGCCGACAACGCTTGAGTGGTGCGCCATGCCAGGGTCATGGCGCCGAATATCAACACCGCCGCCAGCAGGAAGGGCGCGCCCGGCAATCCCCAGTTCGCACCCGTGCTGATGAAGACGGCGAAGGTCTGGGTGAACATCATGGGTCCGATGAGGCTCGCGAGGCCCACGAGGCTCGCCAGTGCGCCCTGCAGACGCCCCTGCTCGCTGGCATCCACCAGCCTCGTCATGATGGTTTGCAGCGATGGCGTGGCAATTCCCCACAGAGCCATTATCGGCACGCCGATCCAGAAAATCGGTCCCGTGGATGCCAGGCCATAGATGGCGAAGCCCGCCGCTCCAAATGTCAACCCGACTGCCATCGCACGCCTTTCCTTGAGCCATTTCACCGCCGGCTTCACCAAGAAGCCCTGGACAACGAGCGACGAGATGCCGACACCGGCCAGTAGGATGCCGACTGCGCGGGTATCCCAGCCGAAGCGATAATGCATATACAGCACGGTGGTGCTCGGCAGTACGTTGTGAGCGAGACTGATCAGAAAGTAGCTGACGGCGAGGCCCGCAAGCATCGGATGAGAGCGCAGCAGCTTGAGGGCCCCCAGGGGATTGGCGTTCTTCCACATGAAAGGTACGCGCTTTTCCTTGGGCAGTGATTCGGGCAGCACGAACAGCCCCCAGCACACGTTGGCCAACGCCATGAACGCCGATGCCCAAAACGGCAGTCGCGGCGAGATGGCGCCAAGGAGGCCGCCCACTGCCGGTCCCAATATGAAGCCGACGCCGAACGCGGCTCCGATGATGCCGAAACTCGCGGCGCGCTTTTCCGGCGGCGTCACATCCGCTATGTACGCACTGGCCGTGCTGAAGCTTGCCGCGGTGATACCCGATATCACCCTGCCGACCAGCAGCCACCAGAGGTTTGGTGCCAGTGCCATGAGGATGAAATCCAGACCCAAACCGGCGCAGGAGATGAGGATGACGGTGCGCCGCCCGAAATGATCCGAGAGCGAGCCTTGCACGGGCGAGAAGATGAATTGCATGAGCGCCCAGGCGGTGCCGAACACACCGTACATTTCTGCGGCGCGGGCGGCATTGCCGCCCATGAAATCCTGAACCAGGACGGGCAGCACGGGAATGATCATGCCGAATGCCAGCATGTCGATGAGCACCGTGACGAAGATGAAGGACAGTGCGGCCTTGCGGCCGGATTGAGCGGCTATATTCACGCGTGCAAGTCTACCTCAGCCGCGTGCCGGACCGCGGTGGGTTCGTTGCCAGGCCTTGGGAGGGGCGAATTGCCAAATGATGCGCGCAGGCACCGGAATTGCGCAACCGGCCCCCGCGCGCATAGACCGCCGCTACCGGGGCCCCCGCTGCAGCAGCGGCGCAATTAGATCGATGGGCAAGGGGAACACGATCGTGGAACTCTTTTCGCTGGAGATGTCGGCAAGCGTCTGCAGATAGCGGAGTTGCAGCGACGCGGGCTCGTTCGACAGCAGCTTGGCGGCCTCCGCCAGGGTTTGCGCCGCTTGTTTCTCGCCTTCCGCATGGATCACCTTGGCGCGTCTGCCGCGCTCCGCTTCGGCCTGCCGGGCCATCGCGCGGATCATGGTTTCATCCAGATCGATATCCTTGATTTCGACGTTGGTGACCTTCATGCCCCAGGCCGCCGTATTCGCATCGAGGATTTGCTGAATAGCGGCGTTGAGTTTGTCGCGCTGAGCCAGCATCTCATCCATTTCGTGTTGCCCGGAGACCGAACGCAGGGTCGTCTGTGCAAGCTGACTGGTCGCTTCCCACGGGTCGATCACCTGTAGAATGGCCTTTTCCGGATCGACTATACGAAAATAAACCACGGCGCTGACCTTGACCGAGACGTTGTCCCGGGAAATCACGTCTTGCTTGGGCACATTCAGCACGATGGTACGCAGCTCCACCTTCTTCATCTGCTGAATCGCCGGCAGTACCAGCCGCATGCCCGGCCCTTTGACTCCGGTGAACCGGCCCAGCGTGAACATCACACCGCGCTCGTATTCCTTCAAAATGCGTATCGAGCTCATGACCAGCAGCAGCAGTATGACGACGATGATGGGTAACGAAAGACTCATTCGCGGACTCCTTTTTAATCTTGTTGCGGTTCCACCCAGAGCGTCAGCTCCATCACTTTGACTATACGGGCTTGCTGGCCCGCGCGCAGCGGCCTGGCGGTGCGGGCATTCCACAGTTCTCCGCCAAAGCGCACGATACACCGATCCTGACAATCGCCGACCGCTTCGACGGATGCGCCGATCATCGTCTCGACCCCGCTGCGCAAGGGCCGGACTCGTGCGCGAGCCGCCAGCCAGCCGACGGCGACGATGACGAGCCCGCCAGCCACCGCGATTCCCACGATCAACGGCAATGCCACTCGCAATCCTGAGGCACGATTGTCGAAAAGCATGATGGAACCGATGACAAATGCCGCCAGGCCGCCGACGCCGAGCGACCCAAATGCGGGCATGAAGAACTCCGCAACGATCAGGCCGACGCCGAGCGCCATGAGAGCGAGACCTGCGTAGTTGACTTCCAGCAGCTGCAATCCGTAGAGCCCGAGCAGCAGCGCCAACGCGCCGGCAACTCCGGGCAGGACCGCTCCGGGGTTGTATCCCTCGAGCAGCAGGCCGTAAATACCAACCAATAGCAGCCCGTACGCAATGGTGGGATGGGTCAATATCAACAGCACTCGCGTGCGCCAGTCCGGCACGATGCTTCGGACCGCAAGATCCCGGGTCTCGAGCACCACCTCGCGATCCAGCGCTTTGACCTTGCGCCCTTGTGCCTGATGCAATAGATCCGGCACATCTTTCGCGACGATTTCAATCACGTGCTGTTCGAGAGCGTCGTCTGCCGACAGACTCGCGGCCCCCCGTACGGCGACTTCGGCCCACTCGGCATTGCGGCCGCGCAATTGCGCCAGCGAGCGGATATACGCCACGGCATCGTTGATGGCCTTGTGCTCCATGGCCGTTCCTGCAGGCATCTCCTCCGGACCCTTCTGATTCTGATCCTGTTTCTTCTGGTCTCCGGGATTCACCGTGGGCGGGGCCGGCGGCGCATCCGGCGCACCGCCGATCGAAATCGGTGTCGCTGCACCCAGGTTAGTCGCGGGCGCCATCGCAGCGAGGTGGCTCGAGTAAAGGATGTACGTGCCGGCACTCGCCGCCCGTGCACCGCTGGGTGCCACATAGGTCACGACCGGCACTGGCGAGGCGAGTATCGCCTTGATGATGTCGCGCATGGAGGTGTCGAGCCCGCCGGGCGTATCCATCTGCAGGATGATGACGGTGCTGTGCTGGTTGCTGGCGTCCGCCATTGAGTGCTCGACATAGCGGCTCATCGCGGGCCCAATCGGACCGTTGAGCTCGATGAGGGTTGCAATCCGGTCAGTGGATGCGACGGCCTCGGCACTTCTACTCGATGCCGAACTCAACAGTAGCAAGCCGATTGCCAGCCACAGTGCGATGCGGCGCAATGCAATCTGCCTGGAACGAATCGTCGCGCTCACTGCCTGGCCCCCCTCAAGGTGGCCGCGTTTCACCAGCCCCTAAATGGTAGTCCGAAGCGGGCTGCGCGTGTTAGCCTATTTTGAATTTCCCGGCTTATTGAAGCAATCCGTGCGTCCTATGGAAAATCTCGCCGATCGGCCGACGGCGCAGCCGCTCCTTGAAGGCGGGCGAACCTGGGTGAACCGCTAGGTGACGCTGCTGGCCGATCTCGTCGGTACATCGCTGCGCGTGGGCGCCAGTTCCGCCCGTCTGGGCAAGGTGCGGGAGCTGGCCGCTTTCTTGAGGGCGTTGCCGCCCGAGGAAATCGAAACGGCCGTACTGTATCTGTCGGGAGAGACACCGCAGGGCCGGATCGGCATCGGCTACTCAACGTTGCAGGCCGCCGCATCGGAAACCGCGGGCGCGGAGACGCTCTCGATCGCCGAGGTCGACCGCTGCCTCGCCGTGGTCGCCGGTATTCGCGGCGCCGGCTCGGCAGCGCAGCGCGCGGCGGCGCTGCGCGAGTTGTTTTCGCGGGCAACATCGGCTGAGCAGGCGTTTCTCCTCCGTCTTCTGGTCGGGGAACTGCGGCAGGGCGCGCTGACCGGGGTCATGGTCGACGCCGTTGCCGCGGCGGCAGATCTACCGGCCGCAGAGGTGCGTCGCGCGGCCATGTATTCGAAGAGCCTGGGCGCGGTGGCCCGGGTAGCGTTGCTGGATGGAGCCGAGGCTCTCGGCAGATTCCGGCTCGAACCGTTCTCGCCGGTTGCGCCCATGCTCGCACAAACCGCTGCCGACGCAGCCGAGGCTTTGCGGGAGCTTCCGGGCGAAGTGGCATTCGAGTGGAAGATGGATGGTGCGCGCATTCAGGTTCACAAGGTGGCGGATGACGTCCGCGTCTATACGCGTGGGTTGAACGAAGTCACGGGCGCGGTCCCGGAAATCGTCGAACAGGCGCGCGGATTCGCGGCACATACATTGGTGCTCGACGGCGAGGCGATTGCATTCGATGCGTCGGAGCGGCCCCTTCCTTTCCAGATCACGATGCGCCGCTTCGGCCGCAAGCTCAACGTCGAGAAGTTGCGCGCCGAGCTGCCGATCAGAGCATTCTTCTTCGACTGCCTGCGCTTGGATGGACAAAGCGTCGCGGACCGTCCCACGCGTGAGCGCTTCCAAGCGCTCGCCGAGGCCGTTCCGGCGCCGCTGCAGATCCCACGGCTCATCACTTCATCCGAGCCCGCAGCGCGCGCCTTCTACGAAGCCGCACTCGCTGCCGGACACGAAGGTGTCATGGCGAAGTCGCTGGAGGCAGCGTACGAGGCCGGCAATCGGGGTGCGAGTTGGCTCAAGATCAAGCGTGCCCACAGCCTCGATCTCGTGGTGATCGCCGCCGAATGGGGCCACGGCCGCCGTACCGGCAAACTGTCGAATTTACATCTCGGCGCGCTGGATCCGGCCACGGGCGAGTACGTGATGCTCGGCAAGACGTTCAAAGGTCTGACCGATGCCATGCTGGAGTGGCAGACCAAGGAGTTCTTGGCACGGGAGACTTATCGTGATCAGTGGACTGTCTATATCCGCCCGGAGCTCGTCGCGGAAGTCGCTTTCAGCGACTTGCAGGCGAGCACTCGCTATCCGGGCGGTCTGGCCTTACGGCTCGCGCGGGTGAAACGCTATCGCGACGACAAGCGAGCCGAAGACGCCGACACCCTGGAATCGGTGCGCAGAATTTACGCCGCTCAGGCGGGCGGAGCGGCATCAGGATCTTGATAATTCGCATCCACTGCGGAGCCGAAACGGATCAAACTAGAGGTTCGATGGCAATTGGGCCCGATCAACCAGGAGATTCCGATGAACGAAGAAGCGCTAAATCTCAGCATACGCAAGTTCCTAAAATTGGTCGGCATCAGCTCGCAGCGGGAGATTGAGCACGCGGTGACCAAGGCTGCGGCGGAGGGCGCGATTACGGGCACCGAATCATTCCCCGCAAAAATGACCCTCGAGATTCCGGGGCTCAAGGTGAACGTTGCATTTAACGGAGACATTACGCTGCAATGACCTCCGCCGCCGCGCTGACACAGCGAGCGAAGTCACGCGCTTCCGCAGGAACGTCTTTGTCCGCTGGCCGGACGCCTCTATGCTAAAACTGCAGCCGTAGCGTGGCGCCGTAGGTACGCGGATCGCCGATCGTGCCGGCCACATAGCCGGCGGCGAACGCGCCTCCGACGGAGAGGGCGGCGAAGTAATCCTTATCGAAGACATTCCTTGCCCACAACGAGACCTGCCAGCGATCTGACGTGGAACCAACATTCACGTAAAGGTTGACGAGGCCATAGCCATCGATCAGCGAGTAAGCCGAGTCATCGGAATTGTAGTAACTGCTCGATCGGAAGGTGTACTCAATCCCGCCGCTGCCCTGGAGATTTCCAGTCAATCCACGGGAGTACTCGCCTCGCACGTCGCCCGACCAGCGGGGCGCGGCGGAGATTGGTTTGCCGGTGAGATCGCAGCTTGTCGCGATGCCGGTCCATTCCGTGCCGCAGGGGGCGCTGTGGAACGAGGTATAAGTGGCCTCGTCGTACGCGACGGCGGTATCCAAGTGCAAGCCGTCGAGAATCGCCCAGCGTGCTTCGATCTCGGCGCCGCGTGTGCGTGCGGATTTGGCATTGGCTAGATATGAAGCGATCAGCACCCGATCGCGCACGGTGGTTTGGTAATTGTCGATGTTCGCCCAGAACAGATCGCCGTCAATCTCCAGGCGGTGATTGAGAAAGCTGCTCTTGATGCCGAGTTCGATATTGTCCACTACCTCGGGCCGTATGACCGGGTTTACGCCCGCCGGCAGGATGCTGGTATTGAGACCGGCGGCCTTCACGCCGCGGGAGAGTGAACCATAGAGCAGCATCGCGTCGGTCGGCCGGTAGCTCACGGAGAACGAGTCCGACAGCGTGTTGCCGGACAACCGGCTATCGGCGGTCGCATTCCCCGGGGCCAATTGATTGCGCGCCGCCGTGGCCGCAGCGAAGTAGGGATCGGCCGGATTGAGTACCAAGCCGCCGCCGCGCCTGCGGCTGACCACGGCCACTTTGTGATCCCAGTTGCTGCGCGCTCCGGCGGTAAGATCCCAATGGTCGTCCACATGCCATGCGATCTGGCCGAATACCGCGTCGCTATCCGTATCCGCGTCCGCATGGGTGTGGCTCGTGAGACCCGCAAGAGCATACGCCGGTAGTATCCGAGGGGGTTGGGAATAGAATTTGGCCGCATCGGCACCATAGGTGGCCCCGGGGACGGTGGCCGCCTCGAGCCGCTGCCCGTACAGAAAGACTCCGGCCACGAAATCCATGCGGCGATGGATGGGCGAGGCGATGCGAATTTCCTGTGACAGCTGCCGGTTCCAAATGTCGCTGCCCGCGCTGCGCAGGACATCGAGCGGTAGATAGTCCATGTCATTGCTCGGAAGAAATTCCCAGCGACGCCAAGCCGAAATGGATGTGAGCGTGTATCCGGCGAAGTTCCAATTTGCTTCCAAGGAGGTTCCCGCATTGGCCGTCTCGATCGCCTGCCGTTGATCTAGGTTCACTTTGCGTGCGAAGGGGTCGAAAATCGGCGTGTAGCCAAAGCGCGCGGTACGTACCAAAACGTCGTTGCGCCGGGTGCCGCCATTCGCAAGGGTAAGGCCAGGATCGACCAGCACCTGCGCCCCTGAATTCTCCTGCTGATGGCTGAAATCCGCAATAAGACGCAGATTGAGTGCATCGACGGGCTGGAAATAGAGTTGAGCGCGCGCACCGACCTTGTTGTGATCGTTGAGGGCCGAATTCGTACCGATGTTCTCGAGGGTGCCGTCGCGGCCGGTATAGAAAGCGGATAAGCGACCGGAGAGCGTCGAACTCAAGGGTCCGGTGATGCTGCCACGCGTCTGAGTCAAGCCAAGATTCCCGGCGGTAAACTCCACATCGGAATTGAACGTCCGCTCGGGCTTGCGAGTGCTGATGCTAAGCGCACCGGCTGTCGTGTTTCTACCGAACAGAGTGCCCTGCGGACCGCGCAGCACGGTAATCTGCTCGATGTCATCCAGGTCGTAGGTGAGCATGCCGGGGCGGGAGATGTAAACGCCATCGAGGTATAGACCTACGCTCGTCTCGAGTCCTTCGCTCGCCGGGTTGCTGCCCAAGCCGCGTATCGAGAAAGCCGTTTGACGCGGATTGACGAATTGCAGCTGCATGTTTGGAATCGTTTGAATGATCTCGACCGGAAGGTAGGAATGGCTGCGCTCGAGTTGTTTACCGGTCAAGGCAATGATTGAAATCGGCACCTCCTGAGATCTTTCCTCGCGTTTGCGGGCGGTCACGACAATCACATCAAGCTCCCCCGTAGGAGTGCCGATGGCTTGGGCGTTCAACCGCGCACTCGGCGCAAAGATCGAGCCGCAGATGACGGCGAGCGCGAAGCACACGACCGGATGAGCACCATGCGGTGCGGCCGACGAGGGGCTGGATCGCTCCGACCCCGGAGATTCGGCGATCACTTCGCCAGCGGCCGTTTCCAGAGGCCCACCCGATCGACGATCGCCGCAAAGCGTGGATCGTCGTGCAGTCCGTCGAAAGCGGGATTCTGCGCCAGGAAGCCGAGCGTCGATGCGCGCTGCTGCAGCGCGCGATCCAGCCACGCTATCGCATTGTCAGTGTCGCCAAGGCCGGCGTAGATGGAGGCGATATCCACAGCGGATATGTAGCGCTGAGTCGACAGCTTCAATACCCGATCGAGTTCGGCCAGCGCTTCTGCGCGGCGCCCGGACAGGGCGAGCGCCTGGCCCACGTCTCCAAAGCTTCCCGGCGTGGGTCCGCGAGTTTTTGCAAATTCCGCCAGCGCGAGATCGTAACGGCCCGTGTGCAGATACACCCGGCCGAGGAGAGCGTGTGCGATGCCCGGACGGTCATCGAGTGCAAGACTCTCGGTGATCTGCGCAATCGCTTCGTCGTAGCGACGTGCAAAATACAGCAAGGAGGCGGTCCGCGTCTTCGCCGTTGTCAGCAATGGCTCGAGTTGCTGCGCCTGTTTCAGCTCTTCGAGGCCGCGATCGAGTTCGCCGCGCATGCCAAGCAACACGCCCCAATTCAGATGCGGCTCCGAGAGCGAAGGATCGAGCGCAATGGCGTGGGCGAAGTCCGCCTCGGCGCCGTCCCAGTCGCGGTCATACTGCACCTTGATATGTCCCAGCGTCGCGTAGGCGCCCGCAAGCCGCTGCTCAATCTTGAGTGCTTTCAACACCGCATCGCGTGCGCGCGGCAATGTTTCAGCAGGCGGCCGCATGCCAAAAACACCCAGAAAAAAGTAGCAATCGGCAAGACCCACATGCGCCAGCGCGAATTGCGGATCGCGCTCGATGGCCTTCTCAAAATAGCCGATCGCCAATACCAGGCTGGGCTCGGTGGATCGAGCCAGGGCGTAGCGGCCGTTGGCGTAAAGAAGATAGGCCGTAGAATCCTTGGTGCCGCCTAACGTCGGCAGTGTCCCCTCCGCGGCGGTGCGCCGCGCCGAGAGAATCTCGGCCACTGTGGCGGAAATCTGTTCCTGAACGCCGAAGATGCCGCTGACATTTCCGTCGAACTGATGGGCCCACAGCTGCCGGCCGTCGGCGACACGTAGCAATCGCACGGACACCCGCAGTTGGTCGCCCTGGTGCTGCAAGGCACCATCCAGCACCGACTCTGCATGCAGCCCGCGCCCGGCCGCCAGCGGATCCTGCTCGATGGAGCCGTAGCGGCGAACCGAGCTCAAGGGGCGAATCGTCAACCCGCCTCGAGCACCAAGGCTTGCGATCATCGATTCGGTCATACCGAGCTCGAGGGATTCGTCGCTCTCGGTAGGGAGCAGCGGCTTGAACGGCAGCACCGCCAGCGTCTGAATTGCGTGCGGTGCAGCCGTTGCGGACGAGGCGGAATGTCCGCCGCGGACCCGCTCAAAAAGAAAGATTCCGCTGGCGACCGACACCAGCAACGCCGCCGCACCCATCCACACCGCACCCATCCGCAAGGGACGCAGAGATCGCTTTCCGTCCGCCGCAACGGGTCCGGCCGGCGTCGCGGTAACGCCCGGTCCCGCAAGCGCGCTGCGCTCGGTGACCTCGCCCACGAACCGGTAGCCCTTACGCGGCACGGTGGCTATGTACCGATTCTCTGTCCGCGTCTCCCCGAGAACCTGCCGTAAGGTCGAAATATTCTGGGTCAGGCTGTTTTCCTCGACGATCACGCCGGGCCAGATCGCACTGAGGAGCGTGTCTTTGTCGAGCGTCTCGCCACGGTGTTCCACCAAGTAGAGAAGCGTATCGAAGACCTTCGGCGTCAGCGCAAGCCGTTGGCCGCCCCCCGCTTCACCGCTGTCCCGGAGCGACAATCGCCGCCGGCCGCTCTCGAGAAGGAAGTCACCGAACTCGTAAACGGTGCGTTTATCGGTATCCATACGCCTATTCAGAAAACATCAGTGTTTTTCAGCGATCCGCCAAGGATCTTTCATGCAGCGACAGCCGAGAGTCACCCCGACGAGGGGCAATGCGTTCCTCGGGGGCACGCCAGGGTTCAACTAGGAGCTATCATGACAGTCTTTAAGGTCTCATTGTCGGTCGGCGCGCTGATCCTCGCGGCCGCGGGCTTGGGTTCGATCGCCGCTGCCGAGGATCAGTTTCCAGGCGGCGATGCGTTCCAATCGATAGCGGGCGACGACTGCGACGGTGAGCGTTGCATTGCCGTCGCCCGCGGTCTGTTCGACTTTCTCGACCGACGGCTGCACGGGCTCAAGGGCAATCGCCGAGCCTGCGCAGATTGCCACATGCCAGGTGACCATTTTCAGCTGTCGCCCGCCGATGTCGAAGCGCGCTTTCAAAATCTGCAGGCGCGGCGGCTGGTGAACCCGCATGCCGACGATCCCTTGTTCCGCCCGGTGGACGCCAACGATTATCGGATCAACGGCGATAGCGCCAGCGATTTCAGCAATTTACGCGAGAACGCCCTGATCCGCATCACCTTGCCGCTACCCGCGAACGTAAAGCTCCTCGACTGCGGGTCGGCAGTGCCGTGTCCGGCATCTGCACTCCCGACCGGCGAAACGTCGGTGGACGTCTGGCGAATGGTGCCGACGGTCAACAACGTAAAACTCACCGGGCCGGACGGCCTAAACCCCTGGCCGCGTGGTCCCAACCCCGCCGGCGGGTATCAGTTGGATGGGCGCTTTGCCACGCTGCAGCAGCAGGCCCTCGCCGCGCTGACCGCACATGCCGAGATTCAGGTCGCGCCGGGCCAGGGCATTTTGGACGACCTCAGCGCGTTTCAGAACGTGCTGTTCTCCTCGCCGCGCGTACGCCGCTTGTCCAACGCCATTAGCGTCGGCGTAACGCCGTTGCCGGATGCAGACCCGCCCCTCAATCAGCTCGAGCAGGCAGGCAAGCTGGTCTTTACCCGAGCCTGCGGCCAGTGTCATGGCGGACCGGGGCAGTCGACTCCGCAAGCGCCGGTGATTCGTTACCATGACATCAGCACGCAGTGCCCCCGTCCGGTCGACACGGGCCCATCAGCGCCGCGATTTATATTCAAGCCCTGTCCCGCGAGCCTGGCCCGCAATGTACGTACGTATTCGATTATGTTGCCGCCGGGAGTTACGGCGCCCGACGGGGCCAACTTCGTCCGGCGCACCAGTTCCGATCCGGGTCGCGCGCTGCTGACCGGATTTGCCGGTGTCGGGCCGCCGGCCAACGACGACTGGAACAAGCTCGATGTACCCAGCCTTCGCGGCATCAGCAAAACCGCGCCGTATTTCCACAACAACAGCGCCGTCACGCTGGAGGAAGTCGTGGATCACTACACGGCGCATTTCAAACGGGTGCTGGTCAATGTGAGGGCCGCCGGCGGACCCGCAGCCAAGCTCCCACCGGCCATCTCCACGGACGGCGTGAACCCGGACCGTCCGGCGACCCCCGAAGAAATACCGGCGCTGCTCGCTTACCTGCGAAAACTGTAGATTGAGGCCTGCATGAACACTCCCGGTCGATGGTCACTTGCTGTCGCGGTGTTGGCGATTTGCGGTTGGGCTTGCTTTCGCATTCCACCGGACCCCGCGCCCGCCGTGATCAGCAAACCATCGGCCTCGGCTGACTGGTCACCTCCCGGCTCCGCCGGTGATCGCATCACGCCCGCTTACCGCACCGATACGGTACGCCCGCTTGGCATGGGGCAAGCCGACAAGAAAGACTGGGTGGCGCAGTTTCATGCCGTGCGATCAAACTATTTTGAATTCGTGACGGATGCCGCACGGGCGGCTTACGAGGGTGATGGCGCTGCGCAGTATTACGTCGGCCGTGCGCTGACCCGGTGCGAGGAAACGAATGCCCTTTACCGGAATGCCGACAGCGCCGACCAGGCCTTGTCGCATCTCGCCTTTGCGCCCGCGCTCCTCGAACTCGAACGCCAGGAGTATTTAAACTGCGAAAAATTCCGCAGCGAAAGTCCGTTCAAGGGACTGCCAGAGCGACCGGGGGGTTATCCGGCCGAGTATTGGCGGTCTCGTGCCGTGGAGAGCCGGTATCCTGTTGCCATGGTGGCGGCCGCCTTGGACTCGCCGGGTCAATACCCGCCCCAGGCGATCGCGACCGCGCTCGCCACGGGAAATTCCGACGCCATGCTGCTCTTCGGCTGGTCACAAGCCACGACCGCCAAGGCGACCGAGTCTGCACCGATCATGGCTGCGGCATGGGTTTTGGCGGCGTGTCGCAGCGGCGCCAACTGTGGGCCCACGAACGATGTGCTGCCCTTGGCCACTTGCGGCGCAGGTATCGAACTCGGTTGCACGCAGCACTATACGGTCGTCGATGAGTTGACGGCCGGCCTGGGGGCGAGGGATTTGGATGAGGCGAATCAGCTTGCACAGGATATCGAGGGGAGCATGCTCTATCGAGACCCCGAGCGGCTGATGAAATATCTGCCGTTTTGACGAGCGGAATGGCGCGATGAAGGCTGGACATTTCGCGGCGGCTCTTCGCGCCGCGCTACCGGCAAGCGATGTGCTCACGCTGGCCGGGGTCTACCATGACTTCGATTACGGGTTGTTCTACATGAACATCCGTGAGAACGTCTCCCTGCGAGTTGAGGCGGCGCGGCATGCGCCGTGATGTTTCACTATCAAGCGGCCATTCCTCACCGTAAAAAAGGGGCAGATTACCGCATGATGATTGTGCAAGGTCTCTGATGGGCCGCGTTCAACCAGTGGTGTGACTCCTTGGTTCAGGCGTCAGTTGTAGCGCTTGGCCATCAGCTCGAGTGCGATGGGCAATATGCCCTCCGCCTGCCCGGCACACCCAAAAGCCTCGAAGCGTGCCTTGCAGAGGGCGCGTGCGGCCTTCTTGGCCGCGATCAGCGCCTTGCGCGGATCGAACTCGCTTGGGTCCTGGGAGAACGCATGACGCATCGCCCCCGTCATCGCAAGCCGGATGTCCGTGTCAATATTGACCTTGCGCACACCGCTGCGGATGCCGCGTTGGATCTCCTCGACCGGAACTCCGTAGGTCTCCTTGATATTGCCGCCATGTTCCCGAATGATGGCGAGCCACTCCTGCGGTACGCTCGAAGAGCCGTGCATCACCAAGTGGGTATTGGGCACTGCCGCATGGATTTGCTCGATCCGGTCGATATCGAGTAGGTCGCCCGTGGGTTGACGCGTGAACTTGTAGGCGCCGTGGCTCGTTCCGATGGCAATCGCCAGCGCATCGACTCCCGTCCTTGCGACGAAGTCCTTCGCCTGGGCGGGATCCGTGAGCATCATGTCGTGCGTCAACACTCCTTCTGCCCCGACGCCGTCCTCCTCGCCGGCCTGGCCGCTCTCGAGCGACCCCAAGCAGCCCAGCTCCCCCTCGACCGAAACCCCGATGGCATGTGCCATCTGGCAGACGCGGTGTGTCACCTCGATGTTGTAGTCGTAGCCCGCCGGTGTCTTTGCGTCTTCCTTGAGCGATCCGTCCATCATGACACTGGTGAAACCGGAACGAATGGACTGCGTGCATACAGCGGGGCTTGCCCCGTGGTCCTGATGCAAGACCACGGGAATGTCCGGGTGAGATTCGACCGCGGCCAGCACCATGTGGCGCAGGTAGGGCTCCCCCGCGTACTTGCGGGCGCCGGCGGAGGCTTGCAGGATCACCGGGCTTCGAGTCTCTTGCGCCGCCTCCATGATGGCTTGGATCTGCTCGAGGTTGTTGACGTTGAATGCGGGCACGCCGTAGTTATGTTCTGCGGCGTGATCCAGCAGCTGGCGTAGGGATATGAGGGACATTCGGTGCTCCTGACGTCAAACGGGTTGAGAGAGGGAATCGATCGAGTTTTGGCATTTCGATCGAGGTGGGTCGGCTGCCCGGCACGCACTCATGGCCGCCGCTTGCTTAGCGCCAACCGCCGCGCCCCCGCGGTGACGGCGTGCAGCGTCAAACCAAGTTCTTCGGCGATGTGTGCCGCGGGGGCCGATTCGCCAAAGCGATCGATGCCGACCACGTCGCCGTCGAAACCCGTATAGGCGCGCCACAAGGGCGTTGCGCCGGCCTCGATCGCCAACACGGGTACATTCCGGGGCAATACCGCTTCCCGGTAGCCGGGACTCTGGCGATCGAAGTCGCTGCAGTTCGGCATCGACACCACCCGGGCGGCGATACCTTGCAACCGTAGTGCATCGCGCGCCTGCATCGCCAACGCCACCTCCGAGCCGCTCGCCAAAAGGGTTACGCTAGGGTCATCAATGTCGGCGAGCACATACGCGCCCTTGCGGATGTCGGCGAGCTGCCGCTCATGACGATCGAAGTGCGGCAGGTTTTGCCGTGACAGGATCAGGCAGGTTGGACCGTCGCGACGCTCGATCGCAGCGATCCAAGCCTGCATGGTCTCCACGGCATCGCACGGCCGCCACACGGAGTTGTTGGGAATCAATCGTAGACTGGAAACGTGCTCGATGGGCTGGTGCGTCGGACCGTCCTCACCGAGCCCGATACTGTCGTGCGTGAACACGTAGATCACGCGCTCGCGCATCAGCGCGGCCATGCGTACGGCGTTGCGGCTGTAGTCGGAAAATGTGAGAAAGGTTCCGCCATAGGGGATCAAGCCCCCGTGCAACGCAATCCCGTTCATCGCCGCACTCATGCCGAACTCGCGCACGCCGTAGTTGATGTAGTTACCCCACCGGCCGCACCGGACCGGCACGCTGCCCGTGACTTCAGTTAGATTCGATCCGCTCAAGTCGGCCGAACCGCCCAACAATTCGGGCAGACACGGCTGCAACGCCTCGAGGGCATTTTGCGAGGCTTTACGCGACGCGATAGCAGCGCGGCTCGCAACCACTTTCGCAAGCGCGTCCGCGCTCGCGAGCTGCCAGTTATCGGGCAGGTCGCGGCGCATGACGCGGCGTTCAAATTCGGCGGCAAGCCCCGGATGCATCTGCGAGTAAGCGGCGAAGCGGCGCTGCCAGTCTGCCTGTCGCGCGGCGCCGGTTGCGCGTGCGTCCCAGGCGCTACGTATCGACTCCGGGACCACAAAGGGATCGGACATCCACCCGAGGGCCGCGCGAGTTGCCGCGACCTCGGCCGCGCCCAGTGCCGTGCCGTGCACGTCGTGCGTCCCGGCCTTGTTCGGGCTTCCCTTGCCTATCGTGGTCTTGCAGCAGATGAGCGTCGGTCGACCGTCGTTGTCGCAGGCTTGCCCGATGGCCGCCTTGATCGCTTCGCGGTCATGTCCATCGATCGCGCGCAGCACGCGCCAGCCATACGCCTCAAAGCGCTTGGGAGTGTCATCGGTGTACCAGTGTTTGACGTGTCCATCGATGCTGATGCCGTTGTCGTCATAGATGACGATGAGCTTGGAGAGCCGGAGGGTGCCTGCCAAAGAACAGGCTTCGTGGCTTATGCCCTCCATCAGGCATCCATCGCCGACGAAGACCCACGTGCGATGATCCACAATGTCGTGCGCAGGCCGATTGAACTCGGCCGCCAACAACTGCTCGGACAGTGCCATTCCGACGGCGTTGGCCAATCCCTGTCCAAGCGGTCCTGTGGTGGTTTCCACGCCGGGCGTGATCCCGACCTCGGGGTGACCCGGAGTTTTGCTGTGAAGCTGTCGAAAGCGCTTCAACTCCTCCACCGGCAAGGCGTAACCCGTGAGGTGCAGAAGCCCATACAGCAGCATCGAGCCATGGCCGTTTGACAGGACGAAGCGGTCGCGGTCGGGCCAGTGGGGGTCGGCCGGATTGTGCTTCAAGAACTGACGCCATAGAACTTCAGCAATGTCGGCCATGCCCATGGGCATACCGGGGTGGCCGCTTTTGGCCGCCTCCACGGCGTCAGCCGCCAAGAACCGCAGCGCATCGGCGAGTTTGCTGGGGACTCCCGCGCTAAAGCGTGGTTTTGCATCCGTAATGACGCTTCCGCCTGATTTTGCTGCGATTTGTGCCATCTGAGGTTCCCCATCGGTTCGATGAGGGGGACTGTACGAATTGTGATCATTTTCGTATAGTCAGATATTATTACCGTATCATTCAGTATTTCTTAATGAAGAACGCCACCCTTCGCCAGCTTCGAGTATTTGCCTCCGTCGCCCGGCACTTGAGCTTCGTCCGAGCGGCGGAAGAACTGAAGCTCAGCGCGCCGGCGGTGTCCATGCAAATCAAGGAACTCGAGACGGAGGTGGGGCTGCCGTTGTTCGACCGTACGAGCCGTCACGTGTCACTCACGATGGTGGGCGAATACATGATGGCGCATACCAGGCGCGTACTGGCGGCCCTGCGTGATGCGGAGGACTTGGTGGCGCGCTTTCGCGGCCTGAAGACCGGGCCGCTCGACGTGGCGATCGTCAGCACGGCGAATTACTTCTTGCCACGGCTGCTCGCGCAATTCAGGGAGGAGCACCCGGGCATCGAGATTCGACTACGAGTCGCCGGCAACCGTGAGGAGATCGTGACACTCATGCAGCAGGGTGACATCGAGCTCGCCATCATGGGCAGGCCACCGAAGAACTGGCCCACGCGCGCCGAACCCTTTGCCATGCATCCGCACGTGCTCGTCACATCGATCGATCATCCCTTTACCCGCCTGGAATTCGTCCCGGCACGCGCCCTTTCAAATGAGGGTTTCATCGTACGGGAACCCGAGTCGGGCACCCGGGCGGCCCTCGATGAATACATGCACACGTATCAGATGAAAGCGCGGGCGGTCATGCAAATGTCCAGCAATGAGGCGATCAAGCAGGCCGTCATGGCCGGCATGGGGGTGGCACTGCTGTCCCTGCATACCTTGGGACTGGAGCTCGATCATCACCTGATTGCCGCTCCGGAGACCGAGGGCCTGCCTCTCATGCGCCGCTGGCATGTCGTCAATAATCAGGCAAAGACGCTCTCCCCGGCGGCCGAAGCGTTCCGCTACTTCATCCTCGAACGCGGCGAAGCGTATCTCGCCCAACATTTCCGGACCTCGAGTATTCGATCGTCATGAACCTTTCCGGGCTATCTGGGTACACACTATGGAGTACCGGGTGTACGAAGGCCGACCGCGCGTCCGTGGCGCCGGTTGAATGGATGCATTCCCCATGTTGTCGATTTTCTCATGGAAATGATGCGGATCGTGCTGCGGCCAGTCCACAGGTGGGTCTGGCTCGACGCGGCGCGGCGAGCGCGCAAGCTGCTCCGCTTCGCTGAAACCGAGGCAGATGGCGGGCGCGATCTGGTGCGCGCTGCCGAAGTGACGCCCGATCCCTTGCTTCGGAGGCTTTTTTTGCTCCATGCGCGCGACGAGCAGCATCATGCGGAGCTGTTTCGAGGGCGCGGCGCGGTTCTGCTCCATGCGCTGCGCGGCCCGTCCCGCTCCGGTTATCGGGCCGACTGGCTCGCGCCGGGTGAGCGCGGGCTCGACGATTTGCAAGTCGAGCAGCTGGAGGATGGCGCTCTGCTCGCCTTTCTGCACCTATCGGAAAAGTCCGCCGCGGCGGATTTCGCATCATACTGCAACGTACTCGAGCGTGATCCATCGACGCGGGCGGTCTTTGAGGATGTCCTTCAGGATGAGGCCTACCACATGAATTACACCTTATCGCAGCTCGTGCGCGTGTCACCCAAGCGCCACCGATTGCTATTGTGGCGCGCCCGTTTGAGCCGGCTGTGGAAGGGTTACTTGCGGCTGGCAATCGCCCTCGCAGGCGTCATCAGCGGACTGATTCTCACGGTTCTGTATTTCTCCGTACTGGGACCTTTTGGCTACCTTGCCAAACGCGCCGCTCGACGGGAGCCCACCGGATGGCAGCCGGTCTCCTCTGAGCGCAATGCTTCGCTCGACCGGCAGTATTGAAGTGAAGATCCTTGGTATCTCGGCTCACTATCATGATTCGGCGGCGGCACTCGTCGTCGATGGGATACCGATCGCAGCGGTGCAGGAAGAACGGCTGTCGCGCCGCAAGAATGACGCCGCCTTTCCGCTGCTGGCCATCGAGTGGTGCCTGGACCACGGCTCCATCGGGCCGGAAGCTCTCGACGCCGTGGTTTTCTACGAGCGTCCGATGCTCAAATTCGAGCGCATTCTAACGTGCGCATTGCGCGCCTTCCCGCGCTCCTGGCGGGCATTCCCGCAGGCAATGAAAAATTCTCTCGGGGAGAAGGTCTGGGTGCGCGGGGTGATCTCCTCGCAGCTGGGCTTGCCGGGGCGGAAGATTCTGTTCGCGGAGCATCACCAATCGCACGCGGCCGCCGCTTTCCTCACGGCACCCACGCGTCGGGCCGCGATCCTGACAGTGGACGGCGTCGGCGAATGGACGACGCTGTCGATCGGCCACGGCGAGCGGCGCCTCGAGGGTGCTTCCTCGATCACCCTGCTGCGCGAACTCCGGTTTCCCCATTCGCTCGGAATGCTCTACTCGACCTTCACGGCCTATCTCGGATTCGCCGTGAACGAGGGGGAGTACAAAGTCATGGGATTGGCAAGCTTCGGCCGTCCGACACTCGTCAACGAGGTCCGCCGGCTCATCCGTCGTACGCCGGACGGGGCCTTTGCCCTCGAACTCGAATACTTCGAGTTTCACACGACGACCCAACGCTCCTATTCATCGCGGTTCATCGACCTGTTCGGCCCGCCCCGCAGCCCGTACGATCCGATCGATCTTACGACCTCCGAGGGAAAGCGTTTTGCGGACTGCGCCGCCAGCGTGCAGCGGGTGCTCGAGGATACGCTGGTGGAAATCGCCCGTGCGCTTCGCCAGGAGACGGGTTTGCCTGACCTGTGCATGGGCGGCGGCGTGGCGCTGAACGGCGTCGCCAATGCACGAATCCTCGCTGAATCGGGCTTCGAGCGGCTATTCGTGCCGCCGGCCCCCGGTGATGCGGGTTGTGCGCTGGGCGCCGCCCTGTATGCCGACCGGATGCACTTTCACAACCCTGATCGCGTGGTCCCGGATCATCCATTCTGGGGACCGGCGGTCGACGGCTCTGCGCTAGCGCGACTGGCGCTTGAGGATGGCCAGCGCTGCGATGAATTGGACGACCGGGAATTGATCGATCGGACCGTCGACGATCTCATCGCAGGCCGCGTCGTCGGATGGATGGATGGCGCTCTCGAATTCGGACCGCGTGCGCTGGGACATCGCAGTATCCTAGCCGCGCCGCACGCGGCCGAAATGCGTGATCGGCTCAACCGCGACATCAAATATCGCGAGGAATTCCGGCCGTTCGCGCCGGTTGTGCCCATCGATGCGGCGGACCGCTATTTCGAGTTGCCGCCCGGCGGGGCGCGTCTCGCCCGGTTCATGTCCGGTGTCTTTCCGGTGCGGCCTGAGTGGCGGACGAGGCTGGCCGCGATCACTCACGTCGACGGCACGGCCCGGGTGCAAACGCTCGAGCGAAGCATGGCGCCGCGGCTGCACGCGTTGCTCGAGTCCTATGGACGGCGCAGCGGCATCCCGGTGCTGCTCAACACGTCGTTCAACCTCGCAGGAGAACCCATCGTCAATCGCGCCGTCGAGGGATACTCGACCTTCCGCCGCAGTGGAATCGACGTGTTGGTCGCCGGCCGGACGCGGGTCGTGAAACGCGCGTCATCAGCAACGCAGGAGGGGGGAATCGCGTGCTCAAGAAGCGTGGCAAGTTAGAGCGCGGCCTGGTCGTGTTCGGCAGTGCCGGCGGATCGATCGTGGAACTCGTGCGGGGCATGTGGCGAAGTGGTCCCGAAAAGCGATGGCTGCTGCCGCTGGCCGTGTTCCTCTGTGTGATCGGACTCGTGCTGATCCTCGCGGCAAGCGTGGAGGTGCTCGCTCCGTTCGTTTACTCGATCTTCTGACGGATGGGCGACTTACGCGATCTTCTTGCCTGCCCGGCCTGCGGCGGCGCGCTGGCTGTCGGATGGCAGTGTCGCGGGTGCGGCGCCCGCTACACGGCGCCCGACGGGATTCCGAATTTGCGCCTGGGCGGCGACAGTCGCACCGACGCCGTACGCCGCTTCTACGAATGCGCCCCGTTCCCGGGCTACAGGCCGCGCGACAGCTTGGCGTCGCTTCGCGCGCGGGCCGAGCGCAGCAAGTTTGCGCGCCTGCTGGACGAAGCGATTCCCGGCGACGCCCGGATTTTGGAGATCGGGTGCGGCACGGGACAGATGAGCCTTTATCTGACGCGCGCCGATCGACTGGTCATCGGCGCGGACCTCACGCGCGCTTCGCTGCTGCTCGGCCAGGCCGCGGCGCGGCGCTTCGGACTCGCGCGCGTGCAATTCGTCGAAACCGATCTGCACCGTCCGGGATTGCGGGCCGGTGCATTCGATGTCGTCTACGCATCGGGTGTACTGCACCATACGCCCAACCCGCGCGCATCCTTTGCCCGCATCGCCGAGTTGGCGCGGCCCGGCGGAATCATCGTCGTCGGCCTCTACAGCGCATTCGCGCGCGTCCCGCTGCGGTTGCGGCGTCTTCTCGCCCGGATAACTCGGTATCGATGGATTCCGTTCGACCCGGTCTTGCGCGAACGCGACGGCGAACCGGCGCGGCGGGAGGCATGGTTGAGGGATCAATACCAGCATCCCGAAGAACATCGGCACACGCTGGGCGAAGTGCAGGGTTGGTTCAACGAGAATGGCGTCGAGTATGTTCGGGCGTACCCGAGCGCGCTCATCGGCGAGGCTCCAGACGATCTTTTCAGCGCCGCCGGCGATACATGGAGTGCGGAGGCCTGGCTGGCGCAGCTCGGCTGGATGAGAAGCTTGGGACCTGAGGGCGGCCTGTTCGTGACCGTCGGCCGCCGCGAGGCGGCATGAGCCGACGCCGCTTGACCGAGGCCGCGGTGGCCGGCCTCGGCGTCGCCTTGATTGCGGCAGCGGTCGCGGCCGGGCAGGGTTGGTGGGACCGCCACTTCATGCCGGTCTTCGCCATCGACCTTTCCACCATGGTTGCGGCGGAGCAGGCGGTGCGCGGGCTCATCGCTCTGGCCGGCGCGGCGCTCGCCCTCGTGCTTCGCCGCCCAATCGCCGCTGCCCTGACCCGCGCGACCTTCGGCGGCGCGGCGCGGATCCTGCTCGCGGTGGTGCTGGCACTCGGCGCCAGCGAGATCATCCTGCGAAGCCACCCGCCGCATGCCGTCGATGCCGATCCGCTGGAGCGAGAGCCGCGACGTCAGGCTGATCCGTGGCTCGGTTGGGAATTCGTGCCGGCGCGATCGCTGGTGGCGGAGGAGGCCGGCCGCCGGGTGCCCTATAGTTTCGACGCCGCCGGCCATCGAGTGTCGGCGGCGGGGGCCGCGGTCGATGTCGGGCGGCCGACTCTTCTCTTCACCGGCGAATCCATCATTACCGGATTCGGCCTCGCTTGGGAGGAGACGATTCCCGTTCGCGTGGGCGCGATGCTCGGAATACAGAGCGCGAACCTTGCGGTGTCTGATTACAGCAACGATCAATCCTATCTGCGGCTGGCGGCCGAGCTGCCGCGCTATCGCGAGCCGCTCGCCGTGGTGACGCTGTTCATGCCGAGGCTGTTCGATCGCAATCTCCTCGACAATCGACCGCTCCTGGCGAAGGGACTTGCCTGGCAGCCCGTCGTCCGGCATTGGCGCCTCGCCGCGCTGCTGCACATGCTTCTTCCCTACCGAAGCAGCGCTGCGGTCGAGCTTGGCATCACGCGGACCCGCGATAGCTTGCGCGCACTGGTCGATCTCGCTCGCGCACGGGGCGCCGTGCCGCTCATCGTTGTACCGCAATTCGGACCGGAGAGGCGGACCGAGGAGACGCTGCGGCATCGCATCCTCGATGAGACGGGACTGCCATACGTGCACGTGAGACTCGATCCGAGCTGGCATCTGCCGGGCGACTTGCACCCCGATCCGCGCGCCGCCCAGGCAATTGCAAGTGCGATCGCGGCGCGGCTGCGCGCGGATGGAATGGAGCGCTGCACTATTGATATGGGCGGCAGACGCTGCGAGACTGATGCAATAGCCGGAAACCAATGAGGTCCGCCATGATTCACAAACAAACGAAGAGGAACTCACATTGGAGCAGGCATCATCAATTATCCAAGCCGCAGCCATCATCGCCGGAGGAATGGCCGGCGCGCACTACGGCAAGTACAGCGTCCTAGAAACGTCCAGGATCATCGATATCGCGGCGCTATCGGTCGAACTCGCGCGGGCAATTGAAGCTGAGGCCCGCAAGCAGCCCTGAAGCGATTCAGCATATTTGGCAAGCCCGGCAACGCACGTCAATTCGGCGGCTTGGCCGGCAGGGGTGGCATGCCCAGCGAAGGCATCTGCAGCTTTGGTTGCGCGGGCTTTTTGCCGAAGTCACCTTTCTTCATGGAAGACTTCGGCCGGTGGAACGGATTGCACGACGATTCCAGTTGGTTTCGCGGTACCTCGATGTTGCACCGTGGACAGATCACCATGGCGATCGCGTTAACGACCGGCGCGTCCTTCTTGGCCTGGGTCTCGCCGGCCCGCTTGAGAAGCATGGAGGTCTGGCTGGCAGTCGCGGTACTCGTGCCGCTGATGTCGCGATAGTTCATCCGCCGCGGGATTCCCATTTCGTCGCAGATTGGCCACTCATGCCGGGCCATGTTGTCGGACTCGATTCTCACCCCATAGCCGGTGATGGCCTTGATCTCGTCGAGTTCCTCGCTCGTCAGGACGTGGCCGCCGTCCGGGTTCATGAGCGGGTCTTGGATCTGCGTGCCGCGCGGCCCCAAGATCTGCGCCGCCCGCGATTGGATCGCCTGCGCGAACGTATCTCCGATCTTTCCGGTACCCTTAACGGACTGCTTGACGTTGCCGTATTTCCCGCCGGGGTTCATCAGCGGGTCCCCGTCGTCGATCTTCTTGCGCACGGTAATCGCCGGCGTTGCTGCCTTGCCCGTGCCCGTCATGAAGTGATTGTCGAAGAGCAGCGGCCGCTCCATCCATTGCTTCGCGTGCCCGAACTCGTGCAGCAGCGCGATCCTGTTATCCATCTTCACCATCGGGACGCCCTTTCCCTTGCAGTCCTCGGGCGCGAAGTGCAACTGGTGTGGCTGACGGACAAACCGCGTCAGCTCGCCGGCGAGATCGATGTACACCACGGGTACCTTCTTGATTTGATCCGTGCCCGTGCTGTCGAAGCACTGATACCCACCGCGCATCCCGACGACGAGGATCTCCTCCGGAGCGGTTTCGACGAAGCGCATCAGCGCTAGCGCCGTTTGAGACTTCGACGCCCAGCGCTTTGCCTCCTCGACAGCTTCCTTCGTTTCGCCGGCCGAAAAACACCCCTTATATCCGGAGTCTTTGATCCAACCCTGGAGGGTTCCTGCGCAGATCTGTTCGGCGTCCTTCTCCTCGAGATACTTAAGCGTCATAAAATGGTTTTCTTCCTTAGGCCGGACACTCCGGGCGGAGAGCGTACTTTGCTCGACAAAAACCGGTCTGTCGAGCAGTTGCCGCGCTGCGCGTGTGGAAGCCAAAAATATAGTTAAATCAACGGCCTGGGTGACGGGGGTTGAACCCGCGACTCCTACGTCCCGAAGGTTGCGGGCGTGATGGTCGTGCTTGCGGATTCCGCGATTCCGTTCTGGCCAAAGATCTTGCTGCCATAATGGTTGAGGCATGAGACATGATGGGCCATACCCCCAATGCGAAACTCAATCATCTTGGCTATTCGAGATCCTGACCACGGCATGGGTCGACATGCGCGAATAGGCGCATGAGAATCCTGTTGATCGAGGATGACGCAGAGACTGCGTATTACATATCACATGGGTTGTCTGGTGGCGGTCGCCAAATAGCGATGGCGCGCAACGGCCGGGACGGATTGCATCGCGCCCTTTCCGAGCCGTGGGATCTTCTGATCGTGGATCGCATGCTGCCGGAACTCGATGGATTGAGCCTTGTTCAGGAAGTACGTCATCGCTCGATCACGACGCCGGTGTTGTTTCTCACGACATTGAGCGGCGTGGACGATCGAGTCACCGGCTTGAATGCGGGCGCCGACGACTACCTCGTCAAGCCGTTTTCGTTCGCAGAACTGCTGGCGCGGGTCGCCGCGCTAGGTCGCCGCCTGCCGACGTTGGCGGTGGAAACCACGTTGGCGGTGGCCGATCTGGAGGTCAACCTGGTGGAGCGTACCGTCACCCGAGGCGGCGTCCATGTCGAATTGTTGCCGCGAGAATTCCAACTCCTCGTCTATTTGATGAAACATGCGGATCAAACGGTGACGCGGGCCATGCTGCTGGAGAACGTGTGGGATGTGCATTTCGACCCAAATACGAGTGTGGTCGAGACCCACATAAGCCGATTGCGCGGTAAGATCGATCGGGGCCAGTCGACTCCGTTGATCCATACCCTGCGCGGCGTCGGATACACTCTGCGTGCCTAGATTTAGGGCGTTTCGAACGTCGACTTTTCGACTCGCGCTGATGTATGCGACGTTGACGGGGGTCAGCTTTCTCGTCCTATTCGCGGTGGTCTTTCTTTCCACGACCCGGTTCATGCGACATCAGATCGACGATAGTGTCGCGAACGAGATCGAGGAGATTTTTGCGAACTCGCCCGATCGAAGCTTTGACGCCCTTCGTGCAGCCGTCGACGGTCTTGCAAGGCATCCGTCGGGATTTCTCTACTTGCTGCAGGATTCCCGTGGAGCGCCCCGCGCCGGCAATCTCCCGCCCGTCGACGCCAAGCAGGGAGTTCGCGAATGGCGAGCTGCTTCCGGGCAGTCGCACAGCGCATTTTCGGCGGTGCGCGGCCGGGGCGTCACGGTTGATGGCGGATATCTGTTCGTCGGATGGAGCACACATCAGCTCCTCGAAATGGAAGAAATGATCATTGAATCATTTGCTTGGGGCCTGGCCGCCTCCATTGCGTTGGCCCTCGTCGGAGGCCTCGTCATGGGCGGAAGATTGATGCAAAGAATCGAGACCATCAGTATCACGAGCCGGAGCATCCTCGGCGAGGACCTGCGGCAGCGGCTACCCGTGACGCAGACCGGCGATGAGCTCGACCACTTGACCGGCAGCATCAACACCATGCTGGATCGCATCGAAGGATTGATGACCGGCTTGCGGCAAGTTACAACGGATATTGCACATGATTTGCGTACACCGTTGACTCGCCTGCGGCAGCGGCTGGAGCTGGCCACGCGACCCGACGCCGCCATTGAGGCGGTGCGTGCCACCCTGGGCAGCTCCGTAACCGAAGTCGACACCATTTTGAATATCTTCGGTGCCCTGCTTCGCATTGCCCAGATCGAGGGCCGCACGCGCCGCGCCGCTTTTCTGCCGGTCGGATTGAGCGATCTGATGAGTACGACCGCCGAGCTATATCGTTCGATGGCGGATGACAACAGTCAGACCTTGATCGAGACGATTGAACCCTCCTTGATGGTCAAAGGCGAGCGGGAGCTACTGATGCAACTCTTTGCAAATTTGATCGAGAACGCGCTGCGCCATTCGCCGCGAGGTTCGACCGTCCGCGTGATCGCTGCGAGGTTCGAGGACCGAGTGCGTGTGAGCATAGTCGACAATGGCCGGGGGATTCCTCGAGAAGAGCGCAGCAAGGTACTGCAGCGCTTCTACCGCTTGGAAGCAAGCCGCACGACGGTTGGAAATGGCTTGGGCCTCAGCCTGGCAAACGCGATCGCCGAACTGCACGATACGACGCTCGAGCTATCGGATGCCGACCCTGGGCTGTGCGCCAGCGTGTCGTTTGAGGCGTCACACCATCACGAATTCGAATAACGAATACTGGAAGTCGTCATGTCAGTTCCAAAGCGTGATTTCGCCCTCGAAGTATTCTTTTCAAAGTGGGAATTCGCGGCCAAGTATCATCTCACCGCATCCGACGCGGAAAGCCTAAGCCTAGGGGAGCTATTGGCTTTGGCATCGCCGGTTGATCGCGAGCGATTTGAGGGGTTGCATCTGGGCTACACGGAGACCTTTGGTGCGCCAACACTGCGTGAGGCAATCGCGGGTACCTACGACTCGGTGACGGCCGGCGACATCGTCTGCTTTGCCGGTGCGGAGGAAGCCATCTATGTGGCGATGCGGGTGTTGTTGACGCCAGACGATCACTGCATCGTGACCACGCCAAATTATCAAGCCGCCGAGACCATCCCGCTGGCGATCTGCGCCGTCACGGGCGTTCCTCTCGACGAGAATGACAGGTGGTCGCTGGACGTCGACAAGATCGAGGCCGCGCTGCGCCCCAATACGAAACTAATCTCCGTCAACTTTCCGAACAACCCGACCGGCGCAATTGCCTCGCACGCGGCATTTGCCGAGTTGGTGCGGATATGCCGGTCTCGCGGCATCTGGCTGTTCAATGACGAGGTCTATCGATTGATCGAACGTTCCCCGGAATTGCGGCTGCCACAGGTCGTCGACAGCTATGAGCGTGGCATTTCACTGAACGTGATGTCCAAATCGTACGGCCTTCCGGGCTTGCGTATTGGCTGGCTGGCGTGCCGGGACCGGGCGATGTTGATGCGATTCGAGCGATACAAGCACTTCCTGTCGATCTGCAATTCCGCCCCGTCCGAGGTGCTGGCCGAGATCGCGCTCGAGGCGCGTGCCCCCATTCTGGACCGCAATCGCGGCATCGTTCGAAGCAATATCGGGGTGCTCAATGCGTTTTTTGCGGAGTTTCCCGAGTTGTTCGACTGGCGGGAGCCGGATGGCTCTTGCGTGGCATTTGTCCGCTACAAAGGTGCTGACGGCGTGGAGAACTTCACGCGCCAATTGGTGGAGGAGGCGGGCGTTCTGCTTCTGCCCTCCAGCGTCTATCGTTCGGAACTCGGCCCGGTCCCTGCGGATCGCTTCCGTATCGGATTTGGCCGGGCGGCAACGGCCACAGGTCTGTCGGTCATGCGCGATTGGTTGACTCGGCGGTTGCGGGAGTGATGGTCTTGCCGGCGCCATCGGTTGCCGCGCCAGTGCGGCCGGACGACCGGCCTACACCCTTCGATATCACTATTGCCGAAATCCGCCATCGATGGGATGCCGCCACAGCACTTCCTGCACTGCGTGCGATTGACCCTTGCGCAATATCACGGACGCGCGCTCTCGCGTGGGCTGAATGTTCTGGAGAAGATTTGGCAGATTGATTGACCGCCATATTTCCTGCCCCGTCTTCCTGACTTCCGCCGGCCGCAGATCTTTGAAGTGATGAAAATAGGAGGTGGGCCGTTGGAAAACCGTTCTCTGGAGTATCGAGAACCGCTCGACGTACCATTGCTCCACATCATTTTCATCCGCATCGAGGTAGACGCTGAAGTCAAAGTAGTCTGCGGCCGCGGTGGTGCCATCCTGCGACGACCCCTGCAAGACATTGAGCCCTTCGAGAATCAGGACTCGGGGCTGGTTTATGGTTTGAAATTGTCCCGGGACGATATCGTACAGCTCATGGGAGTAGACAGGCACCCGAAGCTCCGACTTCCCTTCTTGTAGCTCCGCAAGAAACAGCAGCATTCTTTCAAGATCATAACTTTCTGGAAAGCCCTTACGACGCATCAGGTTTCGTTTTTCAAGAATCGCCGTTGGCCACAAGAAGCCGTCTGTCGCGACCAATTCTACCGTTCGGCCTGCCTGAGCCAGCAAGGCGCGGAGAACCCTGGCGAAGGTGCTCTTTCCAACGGCTACGCTACCGGCCACTGCAATCACGAAAGGCCGAATGCCATCGGCCTCCATTTGAATATCAAGGAGTCGGCAAAGAGGACCAATGACCTCCTGCACCTCCGATATAGGCATTGGCTCATTGATGCCCTTGAGCAAAGTCAGCGCGGCCGGGGCTAGCCGGTAGCTTCCCGCATCGAATCGAGCCCACTGTTGTCGAGTAAACAGATCGTAGAAGTATGCCGACGCGTCACGTCTCATTGGATCAGATTCCCCGCCAATCCCGTGGACCGAGCCTTCGAGTGCATTGACACTTCTCACAGATTGTACACATACTCTAAAAATGTGAGGTCTTATGAATTTAACTGCGAATAAGCGTGTCGTGGCACGTTTCTTCGAACTCCTCAATGCCGGTGTGCACGATGAGGCCGTTTCATTATTCACCAATGACTTCATTTGGTCGATACCGGAGTCAATTCCGGGCGGTGGTGAGAAATCGGCGGCCGAATTCCGGCAACTGCTGACCGGCATCATGTCTCTGTTCGACGGCCAGCCGCAGTACACGGTGGTTTCGATGACCGCTGAAAATGACCGTGTATCTGCGGAGCTGCTCGGTGTGGGCGACCTCAAGAACGGCAGTCACTACCGAAACCGTTACCACATGCTGTTCTTTCTCTCAGGGACCTCCATTCGCCGCGTCAATGAATATGTCGACACGCATTACTCGATCAAGAGCATCTTCGGCGGTTGATATGCTGCACCTCTGACGAGTCTCCCTCTCGTTTTTGAGGGCGCGCGATCTGGGGTGCATGCACTATTGTTCAGCTCCTGACCGAGGTCTCGTAGCCTCGACCGCAAGCACGTGAGCCCCAACCCTCAGCTGACGGGAGAAATACGGTGTCTGATCGTGCCACTCGCGTTGTCGTCCTAAAGAAATACGCCAACGGAACCGCGGTCACGGAATCGCATTTCGGCGTCGAGCGCCGGCCCCTGCCCGAGCTCGCGGAAGACGAGATTCTCCTGGAAACCTTGGAGCTGTCACCCGACCCCTATATGCGAGGGCGGATGATGGGCCTGGATAATTTCTATCTCCCGCAACTTGCGCTCAACGAGGCCATTCGCGGCTTCGGTGTCGCGCGAGTGATCAGCAGCGCGAACTCCGAATACAAGTCGGGCGAGATTGTCTACGGCATTATCGAATGGGCGGAACGCAGCGTCTGGAATGCCCGCCACAAGAACGACCTTTCAGTCATCGTCGGCGGCGACGGTAGCGGACTCAAGGCGATCAGCCCATATGCAAGGCCTTATGCCCGCGCTCTGGACGTGGTTGGCATTACGGGAATAACGGCTTATTTTGCCATTACGGAGGTGGCTAAACCGCGGCCTGGGGAAACAACCTTGATTTCGAGTGCCGCCGGCAGCGTGGGTTCCATTGCAGGTCAGATCGCCAAGCTGCGCGGATCTCGAGTGATCGGCCTCGCGGGTTCTGATGAAAAATGCCGGGTTCTCACCGAGCGACTGGGTTTCGACGCTGCCTTGAATTATAAGTCCAGCTCGTTGGAGGCGCGGCTGCGGGAGGTCATGCCGAAGGGCCCGGATGTTTACATAGACAATGTTGGTGGCGCCCTCAGCCAGACGGTCATGTTGCAAATGAGATGGCCGGCACGCGTGGTCGATATCGGCCAAATCTCGACCTATGATGATGCGGGCGGCGGCTGGACTGTGGATCTGCGGCCGATTCACAATAACTGCCTGCAATTGAACGGGTACCACCCAATGATCTTCGTTGATTACATCCCCGCCGCCCTGGCGCAACTGGGCCATTGGTTGGAAACCGGGAAGATCGTTGCACTAGATACGCTTGTCAACGGCATCGAGAATGCTCCCAAAGCATTCACCGGCCTATTCCGGGGAGCAAATGTGGGAAAGATGATCGTACACGTGGCTGATTGAGGGCTGCGGAAGAAATGGGGACCCGGTCATGGCTCTGAAGCTCGTCTATGAGCCGTTGAAGATTCGCGGCTGCGTCATACCCAACCGTGTGTCCCGCTCAGCCCATGCGACAGGACTTTCCAATTTTGGTGCCATGTCCGACCGCCTGATCGACTACCACGTGGCTCGGGCGAAAGGCGGAGTTGGATTGACAATCCTCGAGGCGGCGGCCGTGCATAGAAGTTCGGTGCTCAGTCTCGCCAACTGGGATGACTCCGCCGTTGAGGGCTATCAACGCCTGATGGCAGCCATCAAGCCCCACGGCATGCGCGTTTTCCAGCAGCTCGTACACACGGGGCATATGTATCCGCTTCCTGACCGGATGCCGCCGTGGGGCGTTTCCACCGTCCCCAACCCGATCACCGGTATCGTCGCCAATCCCATGGGTCAGGCCGAGATTGACGAAGTCATCGAGGCGTTCGCGGCGGCCGCGCGGCGTTGCCAGCAAGGCGGCATCGACGGTGTGCAGATTCACGCTGCACACAGCTATCTCATCATGCAGTTTCTCTCCCCTCTGGTGAATCATCGCACCGACCAATACGGCGGTCCGCTGGAAAATCGCATGAGGTTTTTGCGGCAGGTACTGCAAGCCGTACGCCGGGCCGTTAGCGATGACTACCCTGTAGGCATTCGCGTAGGAGCGAGTACTGCCGAGGGCGGAATTGGCGACAGAGAACTTGCTCAGGTGGTTCAGATATTGGAAGCCGACGGGTTGGTGGACTTCGTCGACGTGAGCTGGACCGACTACTATGACTTCAAGTTCGTGGCGGCCATGGACCAGCCAATGGGCTATCAGTTGCCACATGCCTCCAAATTGACCGCTGCGGCGACGAAAGTGCCGCGCATGGTTATCGGCCGGTTCCGGACCCTGGACGAGGTTGAAGCCGTATTGCGCGACGGTGTTGCCGACATGGTGCACCTGACTCGCGCGCATATTGCCGATCCGGACATTGTCCGGAAAACGAGGGCGGGCCATCCAGAACGCGTGCGCGCATGCATCGGGTGCAATCAGGCCTGCTGGTTCGGCACCAACACCGGATGGGGTTTGGCCTGCACGATAAACCCAGTGACGGGTCTCGAGGGAACTCTCAATGAAGACCTGATTGCTCCTTCGGATCGACCCGGGCATGTTCTGGTTATCGGTGGTGGGCCCGCGGGCATGGAGGCCGCGAGGATCTCGCGCTTGAAGGGGCACCGCGTAACCCTGGTCGAAGCCGGACCGGACTTGGGAGGGCAGGTGGCAGTGGCGAAGCGTGCTCCGCGCTTGCACACGATCGGCGACATCGCTTTCTGGCTCGAGCAGGAGATTTACCGCTTGGGCGTGGAGGTGCGAACCAGTACCTATTTTGATATCGAGGACGTGTTGGCAGAACACCCTGACTATGTGGTCGTTGCGACCGGAGCGGTTCCGCGCGGAAACGGCATTCAGTATGAATATCCGCATGCGCCGGTGGATGGCCATGACCTGCCACACGTGATGTCCGCAGCCGACTTGCTGACATCGCCTGAGCGGGAACTAGGCAAGACGGCGCTTGTGTTCGACGATGTTGGACACTACGAGGCTATTGCTGCCGCAGAACATCTGCTGTCGAAGGGAGTGTCCGTCACATTCGCCACGCGCTTCCCTGTCATTGGGCCGCAAGTCGATTTCCTGAGCCGGGTTGATCCTGCGTTACGGCGGTTCGCTGAAATGGGATCATTTCGCCCATTGATGCGTGCCAAACTGGGGAAAATAAATCAGCATTCCTGTTCCGTGTATGTCCGCTACCGAACCGAGCCGGAAACGGTTGCGGCCGATTCGGTGGTGTTCATCAACGCGCGGGAGCCGCAGCGGGACCTTTATGACGGGCTGCGGCAGAACGGCTTCGAGAATGGCCGCAATCTTGTGATCGTGGGAGACGCCCGTGCCCCACGCGACCTTCAATTCGCGATGGCTGAAGGTCATCGGCTCGTGCGGGCGATGGTATGACCGACGACCCGCTTAAGCAGGATCGTGCGTCTGAGCCGATTTGGCCATGGCCAGGATGTCACGGTTCTCGAAAACGCGACTTTCGCGTTCCCCTGTTTCCCGAACGGACACGTCCACCATCGCGCGGGCCAAGTCGTCGGAGCGCGTCACCAGACCAGGGAACACCATCCGAAACGCCGGATAGATCGCGCGCAACATGCGGTAGCCGAAGGTGGGTTCCTTGCGCGGCTCCACGGGATAGATATAAGCGGGGCGGAAGATGTAAACGCGGGGGAATCCGGTCGCGAGGAGTGCCTTCTCGGCCGCTCCCTTGTAGCGAGCGAAGGCCATACGGCCCGTGGGATCCGCGCCGTACCCGCTCAAGAATGTGAACGCCGCGCCGGGGCTGGAGCCGCGAAGAACGCGCGCGAACTCGATGGTGTAGTCCAGGGTTATCCTGCGGAGATCCGCGTCCGGCACCGCGCCGGTATACGTGCCCAGGCAAAAGACCGCAGCATCCTGGCCCGAGAGCGTCTCCGCGAGTGCCGAGCAGTCGGCGAAGTCCGGATGCAGAACCTCTGTCAGCTTGGAGTGCGAGATGCCAAGGTTCCTTCGCCCGATGGACGTCACACGTTCGACGTTCGGGTGCTCGAGCGCATGGCGAAGGGCACAGCCGCCGACCATCCCAGACGCCCCCACGATCACCAGCCGCTTCATGAGAGGGCGCGTTCGTCCACCCAGTCCACGTAGAGCAGGCGCTCCGCAAACAGCCATGCGCCGTCCAACTTCACGAAGGTGTCGTGGTAGCGCAGCGAGGCTAGCATCAACCGTCGATTCCCATCTTTGACCGTAACGTGATGAGCCAGGCAGTAGGCTTCGCCGGTGCCTCGGTCGTTCGTCAAGGTGAGAATCGTGCTCTGCCCGACGAAGTGGCTGGTGGCGTCGTACTGATTCAGTTCAGCGAAGACCGGAGCGAGCGCCTCGCGCGAGCGCAGCTCAAAAGAGGGCTTTGGATCCTTGGCGTTCATATGCACCACGAAGTGCGTATCCGCGGTAAAGAGCGCCATCTGGCCCTTCGCATCGCGGCGATCGGCGCAATGCGCGTAGGCCTCGATGAGCTCCCGGATCGCGAGGCGATCGGCGGCCTCGGCCGGGGAGAGGGTGGCCTGTTTGCTCAGAAAGGATCCCACGCAAAGACATCCGACGAACGGTCGAGGCTGTACATGGACGGTCTCAAAGCGGGCAAAGCCGTCTCCACACAACTCTCGGGCGTCCAGCCGTCGGATGTCTGCGTCGTGCGCAGTGGCCGGGGCTGTGTGAGCAGGATGATTTCATTGTTGCGCACCGCGAAGATCTGACCCGTCACATCGGCGGCTGCATCACTCATCAGGGCAACGGTGAAGGGTGCAATCTTCGCTGCTGTCATCCGCTGAAGCACAGCCACGCGGCGGCGATTTTCCTCGCTATCGGCCGGAATGCTGGCGGTCATCCGGGTATAGGCGAACGGTGCGATGCAGTTTGACCTGACCTTGAAGCGGGAAAGATCCAGCGCGATGCACTTGGAGAGTCCGGCAACGCCCATTTTGGCCGCACCGTAGTTCACCTGACCGTAATTGCCGATCAGTCCCGAGGTCGAAGACATGTGTATGTAGCAGCCGCTGCCTTGATTCTTGAACAGGTTGGCGGCGGCGCGGGAAACGTAGAAGTAGCCTGACAATGTCACGCCAAGGACAACCTGCCAATCCTCATCGGTCATTTTGTGGAACATCGTATCGCGGAGTACTCCCGCATTGTTGACGACCACGTCGAGTCTGCCATAGGCCTTCACCGCGTCATCCACGATCGCATGGGCGCTGTCCCAGGCCGCCACGCTGTGAAAACTCGGTACCGCATCGCCTCCCGACGCACGGATCTCATCCGCGACCTTTTGCGCCGGGCTCGCGTCGGCTCCTACGCCAAATTGGGATGTGCCCAGATCGTTTACCACGACCTTGGCCCCCTGCTTGGCGGCGAGCTTCGCGATCTCCGCACCGATGCCGTTACCCGCACCTGTCACCAGGACCACTTTTCCTTCGAGCATATTCGACGCCACTCAACTACTCCTTGATCGATTGCCCCGGGGCGGGCTGCTGTCGTGCACGACGTTTGTGCGCTGCCGGTCAGCCCCAAGCGCGATAGCGGAAGACCGGGGCGAGGGCCGCCCGGCGCATCGTCAGACTGACCCGAACCTCGAGTCATTATAGGAGCCGGCCGGGTAGCCGCCGCGCCCTCACTTGTGAGGGGACAGTGGCACGAACTTTGTATTTAGAAATGGCGGCACTCTGACGGATACTGCGGAACATGAATCTCGACAAACTGATTTCCCGAAGCTTCCCACCCTTGGAGCAGGCCTATAGCGCCAAGGACACGATTCTTTACGCGCTTGGAGTGGGCGTCGGTGCCGATCCGATGGACCCGAAGGAATTGCCGTTCGTGTACGAGAAGTCCTTGCACATCATTCCCTCTCAGGCCTCGGTGATTGCCTATCCAGGCGCTTGGCTCACCGAACCGGCTCTCGAGATCGATTATGTGAAGGTTCTGCACGGCGAGCAGGGCATCGTTTTCGAACGCCCTCTGGAGCCGACTGCGGCGGTACGCGGCGAATACGAGGTTCTGGGCGTCGACGACAAGGGACCGGGCAAGGGCGCCGTCATCTCGTTCGAGAAGCGAATTGTCGATGCGAAGGACGGCGCGATCATCTGTCGAGTGCGCTCGACCTATTTTCTTCGCGGTGATGGCGGGTGCGGCAGCTGGAAGCAGCCCGCGACTGTGCCGTCGGCGCTACCGGATCGCGCAGCCGACCGGGTCATCGACTTGCCGACCCTGCCACGCCAGGCGCTCATCTATCGCTTGAGCGGCGACTACAACCCTGTGCACATCGATCCCGAAGTGGCCGCCAAGGCGGGCTTTGCAAAGCCGATTCTGCACGGCCTGTGTACATTCGGAATTTCCTGTTTCGGCCTGGTCCAGCATCTTTGTGCAGGTGATCCAGCACGCTTGGCGGAGATCTTCGTGCGATTCAGCCGGCCGGTCTATCCGGGCGATACGATCCGCCTCGAGTTGTTTGAGGAAGAGAATTCGTGGCGCTTCCGCGCGCGCACGAAGGAGCGCGACGAGGTCGTTCTCGATCGCGGACTGGCGCGCCTCCGATGAGGAAATTCTGACATGGCGTTTGGGATCATGGCCTGGGGAGCTTATATTCCCCGCTTGCGCCTGGAGCGCGCAGTCATTGCGGCGACTCATGCGTGGATGGCACCCTCGCTGAAGGGGCTCGCCCAAGGGCGGCGTGCCTATTGCTGTTGGGACGAGGATGTCGTGACCATGGCAGTGGAGGCCGCGCGGGAGTGCCTGGGGCGCCGGGATCGGGCAAAGATTTGCGAAATCGATCTCGCCTCGACCACAGCCCCATCCGCGGATTTGCAATCCAGCGCCATGGTTGCGGTTTCCCTGCGTCTTCCACGCACCGTCCGCGCCCTTGATTTCGGCGGCTCGCAGCGTGCCGGTGTCGCCGCATTGGCCACAGCTCTCCAGGCGGGCAGGCATTCCACCCTGGTCATCGGGTCGGAACGGCCACGCGCGCGGCCGGCGAGCGTCCAAGAAATGCAGTACGGTGCGGGAGCCGCCGCCTTTCTTCTCGGCGCCGATGATGTCGCCGCGGAAGTCATCGGCTGCGCCTCGAGCACGACACTCCTTGTCGACCATTTCAGGGCGGCCGGCGCCCCTTACGACTACTTTTGGGAAGAGCGCTGGATTCGCGATGAAGGCTATCTCAAGATTGGTGTCGAAGCCGTGCGTGCGGCGCTTGCCAACGCGAAGTTGGGTGCGGCCGACGTTGCGAAGTTCATCTTCCCTGCCCCGTCAAAGGGGGCGGCGGATGCAATCGCGCGAGCAGTCGGGCTGCCTGCCGCCTCGATTGCGGATCCGTTGGATGTCGACTGCGGATTTGTCGGAGCGGCCCAGAGTTTGCTGATGCTGGCCAATGTTCTCGACCAGGCATCTCCAGGGGACGTGGTGGTGGTCGCTGGTTTCGGACAGGGCAGCGACGTCATTGTATTGCGGGCAACAGATGCCGTGGTGGCGGCCCGACCTGCGCGCACCGTGAGCGATGCACTCTCGGCGGGTGCTACGGTTCGAAGCTATGCTCAGATGGCATCGTTTTACGATGAGATCACTCCAGACTGGGGAATGCGCGCCGAGCGCGACACGAAGACCGCGCTTACTGAGCAGTATCGATCTTCAGACCAGATCAATGGGTTCGTCGCAGGCAGATGCTCCTCCTGTGGCCAGGTCCAGTTCCCTCAGCTGGCGTATTGCGTGAATTGCAGAGTACCGGCGAGCGCCTTGGTTCCAGTGTGTCTTGCCGACGAAGCTGCTCGGGTACTGACTTACACCGCCGACATGCTGACCTACCATCCTTCGCCGCCGCTCTATATCGGCTTTGCGCAGTTCGATCTCGGTGCGCGTCTGCTGATGGAATTCGTGGATGTGCAGCCCGAGACGTTCGAGATCGGCACCCGCCTGCGCATGCGTTTTCGCATCAAAGAGCGGGACCAGACGCGGGGCTATTACCGCTACTTCTGGAAAGCGGCGCCAACCGATTGAGTGAGGAAGCTGATGGCTACTGGTATCAAGGACAAGGTTGCGATCATCGGGATGGGCTGCTCTCGCTTCGGTGAACGCTGGGATGTCGGGACCGACGGACTTCTGGCCGAAGCCTTCGATGAAGCGCTGGCGGATGCGGGCATCGAGCGCGGGCAGATCGAAGCGGCGTGGGCTGGGTCGTGCTTCGATCGCATCAATGTGGGGAATTCCGCCATTCCGGCGGCCACCGCGCTTCGCTTGGATGGCATTCCCGTCAGCCGGGTGGAGAACATGTGCGCGACGGGTACCGAGGCTCTGCGTGGAGCGGCCTATGCCGTGGCCTCCGGCGCCGTCGACATCGCGCTCGCCGTAGGCGCCGAGAAGTTGAAGGACACGGGCTACGGCGGTCTGCCGGTGCAGACGAAGGGGACTTTCAACGATCTGTGGCTGCCGATGGGCTCGGCGCCCGCCGGTTTCGCGCAGCTCGCGGCCGGCTATCGCGCGCGCCACAAAGTTTCCAAGGAGGATCTCAAGCGGGCGATCGGGCATGTCTCCTGGAAAAGCCATCAGAACGGCGTTCTATCGCCCAAGGCACACCTTCGCAAGGCCATTTCGATGGATACGATTCTCAAGGCACCCATGATCGCGGAACCGCTCGGTCTGTTCGACTGTTGCGGCGTCAGCGACGGTGCGGCCGCGGCAATCGTCACAACACCTGAGATAGCCCGCGCGCTCGGTAAGCGGGACCTCGTGACGCTGAAGGCGGTTCAGCTGTCCGTGTCGAGCGGCATCGAATCATCGACAGATCAGTGGGACGGGAGCTATGTCCGCAACACGCGCAATGCCGCCACGAAGGCTTACAAGGAGGCGGGCATCACCAAGCCGCGCTCTGAGCTCGGCCTCATCGAGGTTCACGATTGTTTCTCGATTACCGAGCTCGTGACGATGGAGGATCTGTTCCTTTCGGACGAGGGGCGGGCCGTGACCGACGTTCTGGATGGGTTCTTCGATCGCGATGGCCGTCTTCCCTGCCAGGTCGACGGCGGGCTCAAATGTTTCGGTCATCCGATCGCCGCCTCGGGCTTGCGCATGACGTATGAAGTATATAACCAGCTGCTGGGGCGGGCAGGCGAGCGTCAGCTGGCAGGTGTCAGTCTCGGACTTACGCACAACCTGGGGGGCGTTCCCTACCTGGGCGTGGCTGCCATCTCCATACTGGGCCTGCATTGACACGGCAACCATGATCGCGCGCACCATCTTCTCCGAAGAGCATGAAATCTTCCGCTCCGCGGTGCGCCGTTTCATCGACACCGAGATGGTACCGCATCATCGGGCCTGGGAGAGGGCAGGGGTCGTGCCACGGGAGCTGTGGCGTAAAGCCGGCGAGCATGGCTTGCTGTGCGCCAACGTCAAAGAGGCCTATGGCGGCAACGGTGGCGACTGGCTGTACAATGTCGTCGTCGTCGAGGAGTTGGCTCGCGCCGGCGTGTCCGGGCCCGGATCCGGTTTCATGGTCCATTCCGAGATGGTGGCTTCGTATCTGGTCAGCTATGCGAGCGAGCAGACCAAGCTGCGTTACCTGCCGAAGATGGTTTCAGGTGAGATGATCGGCGCGATTGCGATGACCGAGCCCGGCGCCGGCAGCGATCTGAAGAGTCTGCGAACGACCGCCCGACGCGAGCATGACAGCTACCTCATCAACGGACAGAAGATCTACATCTCCAACGGGTACAACGCCGACCTCATCATAGTCGCCGCGAAGACCGATCCGGGTGCAGGCGCCAAAGGGGTTTCGCTGATTGTGATCGAGACGGCCCAATCCGGGTTCAAACGGGGACGACTCCTGGAGAAGATCGGCTTGCACGCACAGGATACGGCGGAGCTGTTCTTCTCGGACGTTCGCGCGCCGCTCGAAAACCGGCTCGGCGAGGAAGGCGCAGGGTTCGGCATCCTGATGGGCAAGCTTGCGCAGGAGCGGCTCGTTCAGGCAATCCGCAGCGTCAGTGCAATAGAGGCTATCATCGAGTGGACTGTTGCCTATACTCGCGAGCGCAAGGCTTTCGGCCAAACGATCGCCGACTTCCAGAACACGCAGTTCAAGCTGGCCGAGCTCAGTGCTGAAGCCGCCGGGTTGCGGACCTTCGTCGATAAAAGCATGGAGGCCTATCTCGACGGATCGCTCTCGGGCGTCGATGCCGCCAAAGTCAAGCTCGTTGCAGCCAATCTTCATTGCCGCGCAGCCGATGAATGCCTCCAGTTCTTCGGAGGTTATGGCTACGTGTTCGAATTCCCGATCGCGCGGGCTTTTGTCGATGCGCGCGTGGCGAAAATCGCCGGTGGCGCGGTCGAGGTCATGAAGCAGATCATCGGCAAGGACCTGTTCTCGCGGCAATGACCCCCCCTACAAATGCGAGGCTTGTCGATGGGGTGCTCGGATTTATAGTGCGCCTTGGGACGAAAGGAGTCATGTGAAAGCTGTTCGCATATCGGCAGAGATGAAACGGACATTCCGTCGTGCGCCGCTGGCGATGCCGACCGTGCAGCGCAAGGGTGAAGTCAGTGCGGACGGCTATCGTAGCGGCTCGATCCCAAGAGCGAACTTCAATCCGAATCCCGGGGACGCAGTGCGCGCCATCGTGCTTTCCGATGGCAAGTTCACGGGGCTGGCCAGCCGGCCCGGCGCATTGCTGACGTTTGTCATTTCGGGTGATTTGACGCTGACTCTGGATTCGTCGCGTTGCCAACTCGAGCCCGGGGACATCTTGCTCACCGACGCAAGGAGTTCATCTGTACCGACAGAGGCTCGCAACCAATGTCGGCTCCTCCAGGTCGGGGTTCCCGCCGACTGGCCCGGCGCCGGCGCCGAGGTGCAGCAGCCCGGTACGCTCATCCAGCGGCCGTTGGGGCGCGCGCCGAAGCTCAAACGCATCTGCAAAGGCAAGGACGACAAGGCCTATTTCACGGAATTCTCCGAGCTGTTTCCCACTGTGTTGGATGAGTGGGGAGCCCCACACGCGATCACCGGATTCAGGCTGCTGTGCTGGGAGAATGGTTCCATGGACTGGCATCCCTGTGTCACCAATCAGCTTGCGATCGCGCTTGCCGGCGAGATGGAAATGGAGGTCGGCGGCGGCGGGGGAGCCGTCGAGGTTTTTCACGCCGGCGACATCTGTCTGGCCGAAGACCGGACCGGCGAGGGACACATCGGTCGTTTCCGCGGAGTTGTACACGTGGTCATCATGGTCGTCGACACAGAAGACCTCTGGTAGGGCACACTGAGACTCGTGAACAACTCAACCCCTCACTCGATGCCTATGAGCGACTCCGGTTGGTCGCTGCCACCGCCCCGGCAGACGGTGGCCTTCGGCGTGCCCATCGAGGATGCCTTGCCCGAAGCGGCACGGCGGCTCTCGGTGCACCGCTTGGCCGTCGTGACCACGAACAGCCTGACCGGACCCGGTGGCCTGGCAGAAACCCTGGGCAACATACTGGGATCGAAGCTCCACTCCTTTGTGGCGGGCATTCATTCTCATACGCCGCGCGCAGATGTCGTGCGTGTGATCAGAGCACTGGAAGGCGCCGATGGCATTGTGACCCTGGGCGGAGGATCGGTCTGCGACTCCGCCAAAGCGGCTCGCCTCTTTTTGGCGAACGGCATCACGGATGCCGCTGGAATGGACAGGGTTCGATCCTACGACAAGGCAAAGGGCTCCGAGCCGGACAGCACCGTCTCGCCGTCGCTGCCCTTTATCGCTGTGGCCACCACGCTATCCGCCGCGGAATTCACCTCGGGCGCGGGTGTCACCGACGAACGAGGTCCAAGGAAGCAAGTGTTCGTTTATCCCGGGCTTGCACCGGATATTGTCATCCTCGACCCGCACCTAACCCGACAGACGCCACCCAGGCTGTGGTTCTCCACGGGCATTCGTGCGCTGGACCACGCCTTGGAAACGTGGTGCTCCACGAATCCGACTCCGCTTTCCGATGCGTACTCCTCCTATGCCGCCCGGCTGCTGATCACCTCCTTGCAGAAAGTGTTCGATTCGCCAAACGACCTCCAGGCTCGCCTGGACTGTATGAAGGGGGCTTGGCTGTCTATCCTGGGGCCCGCGGCGGGAGTCGTCAAAGCGGGCGCCAGCCACGGGATGGGTCATGCCCTTGGCGGCACAGCCGGCATGCCTCACGGCGAGACATCCTGCGTCATGCTTCCGCACGTGTTGCGCTACAACGCCTCGGTAAATGGGGATCGGCAGGCCGTCATTGCAGCCTCGGTGGGCAATCCAAATACGCCGCTTGCCGACGTCGTTGCGGGCCTGATATCGCATCTGGGCCTGCCCACTCGAATACGCGACACCGGTGTATCGGAGACACTCATGGCAGCCGTTGCCGAGGCTGCCCTGCATGACCCGTTACTGGCCTCCAATCCCCGGCCGATCAAATCGCTGGCCGAGGTCCGGCTGTTGTTGGAGCAAGCGTGGTGATGCGGCGGGCTTAGAGCCTGGAAGTCTGGTGGGGCGCCAAAACTGTGGGCTATGCGTCGCGCAGTTCACAAACGTGCTGCGAACGTAACGCCGAAGGTCGCCGGCATCCCGGTGTACTGCGTGACGCCGTCGAAACTGAAGTACCGGTTGGTCAGGTAGAACTTGTCCGTGACGTTCTTTCCCCAAACCATCAGGCTATAGCGGCCATCCTTGAAATGGGCGCCTGCCTGAAGGTCGAGTGTCCAATATGACGGAATATCCATGATGGGTTCGTCTCCGATCGACGAATTCGTTTGCGACCGATACGCCGCCTGTCCGCCAACGAAGCCGCGAATGTCACCGGAGATCGGAAACTCGTAGTTCGCATTCCCGGCCAGCGACCATTTGGGCGAATAGGGAATCGGATTGCCGGCAAAGTCCGCCTGGTTGTTGGCGGAGCTGACCAGGAACGTCCCGTCGGGTCCCCTCGTATCGTCGAGCTTGGTGTGCAGGTAATTTATGGAAGTGCCGAGCGTCAGCCCGGTCACCGGGCGAGTCGAGATTTCCAGCTCCGCGCCGTTGATCGCGGATTTCGGCACGTTCACCAGCGCCGGCAAAGGCCCAAAAATCGGATCAACCAGCTTGGACCTGATCTGCTTGTCGTCGTAGTCGGAGTGATACACCGTGGCGTTGACCAACAACCTTCTATTGAAGAAGTTCGTTTTGGCGCCCAGCTCATAGGAGAGCACGGATTCCTGTTTCGCCGGCGTGAACGAGACCTGCGTGGCGCCGGTCACAGTCGGAAAGCTTCCGGCTTTGTAGCCCTTTGCAACGTTCGCATAGACCAGCGCATTATCAGCGGGATTCCAGTCCACACCGGTGCGCCAGGACAAATTGTTCTGGTTGAGATTGCCGGTAAACGCCCCTGGCGTAAACGTGGCCGTGTTGATGTTGAAACATTGGAAAGGTTGAACTGGGGCTCCCAGGATTGCGCCAAAGATGGCGAGAATTGGATCGTTCACCGGACTGAAAGTGCAATTGGTCGAAGTCCGACGCGAATCCGTGTACCGCACGCCGGCCTTGAAGATCAGGGCGCCAAGGCTGTACTCGCCGTTGGCGAAGCCGGCGGTGGTTTTGACGGATTGCCGGCTGGACGAGGACGTGAAGCGCTGGCCGAGAATTCCAAAGAAGTCCGGCGTGTAGAACGCCGTCCCGTTGCCGGAATCGATGCGCTGGTCTTCGAAGATCTTGTCGTTCTCGTAATTGGCGCCGACGGTCCAGCGGAATCTGCCGTTTCTATTGTCGGCGAGCCGCAGTTCCTGAAACACGTTTTTGACCGAGCCATTGTCGAGATAGTAATTGACGCGATTTGCATCGATCGCGGTGCCCACCGGCGCCTGATGCTGGTCGTAGTTGGTATAGGACGAGATCGACGCCAACTCGATTGCGTCGGTGACGTAGTAGTCAACATGAATCGTTGCTTGATACAACTTGTTGTCGGCGCGGGGTTTGGTGGTGGCCGTCCAGTCAGCCGAGCGCGAGTCCTGATTCGCGTTGGGGATGAATTTGAAATCTCCCGGCGGAATCAACGCAACCGCATCCGGGAAGGACGGAACGAATTCCACGTACTGGGCCTGCTGGGGCTCGGTGCGATAACGCCAGCCGTTGAGGTTTACCTCGGCGTGCAACCGATCGGTCGGCCGCCAGTCCAGCAGAGCTCTGGCGGCGAGGGTATCCGGCGCGCCGTTCTTGTCGTCCGGACGCGAATCGCTTCTTTGCCAACCCTCACCATTGCTGGTGCTGATCGCAATACGCCCGCCGAGGTTGCCGGCCAACGGCCCGCTGATGAATCCGTTTGTACTGACGGTGTTGAACCGGCCATAGGTGACATCTCCACCCGCCTTAAAATCAGCCGTCGGCTTGGCGGCGATATAGTTGATCGCGCCGCCGGTTGCGTTATTGCCGAACAAGGTACCCTGCGGCCCCTTCAGCACCTCCACGCGCTCGAGATCGAAAAGCGTCAAGGTCGCCTCCACCGGAAACGGGAGGGGAGCCTGATCTAGATAGATCGACACCGCCGGGGATGCCGCAAGGGACGAGTCGTAAAAGCCAACGCCGCGAAGCGTGTAAACGGGAGTCGCCGTGTCGGTTTGTGTGTAGCCGAGGCCGGGCACGGCCGCGGCCAGATCCTGAAGGCTGGCCACATTGCGCTCTTGGAGTTGCTGCGCGCCCACCACCTGCACCGTCATCCCGACTTTGCTGAGCGATTCCTCGTGCTTCTGCGCCGTGACGATGATCTCCGTGAGGGAAAGCTCCGAGGAATCGGTGGCCTCGGCATTGGCTGTCCGAGAATGAACAGCCAGTGTCACGACGAGTGCAGAGCCCATAGCTGCACTCATGAAATAAGAACGGTTTACAGTCATTCCCCCCCCTTCCAGCAAGATTTATGGTTATCTGAAATCGATGTCGCTACGTTCCGGGGTCTACGTATGCATGAGGCAGTTACTTATAAGGGCATGTAGACCGCAAATACCCTCTCACTAGTTAGTGGGGAATCGCACGCCGGCTTCGGCCGGTTTCGTGCCGTGCAATCCGGTTGCACTTGGAACGTTGGTTGCGGACGATCCCGATGGGAAGAGAAAATCGGAATTCTTATTGGGCGCGAAACGTGTGGGCGATACGCCGCGCAGCTACAGTTTACCCAGGACCTGACGGATCTCGGACGGGGAGAGACCGGCTTCGGCCAGGCGCTGCTCGCTATGCTCGCCGAGCAGGGGGCTTCTCCGGCGCACCTCGCCGGGGGTTTCCGTCATCTTGATCGGAACGCCGGCCACGCCGATCGGGGAGGTTCCGGGCTGCTCGATCTCGACGACCATGTCCCGGATCGCGAAATGGGGATCGGCGATGTTCTCGGCTACGTTCATCACGGGCCCGAACGGGATCTTGCCTCCGATCAGCGTGACGAGCTCCGCCTTGGTGAAACGCGAGATACGATGGTTGAGCTCGTTGATGAGCGCGTTCCGGTTGGCGCCCCGCGCGAGGAGTGAGGAGAAGCGCTCGTCCTCGAGCAGGTCGGCCGCGCCGATCGCGCCGCACAGCAAGGCGAAGAACTTGTCCTTCGTGGCCGCGATCGCGACCAAGCCATCTTTGGCGGAGAATAGACCGAAGGGGGCCAGGAAGGGATGATGGTTGCCTTCCGGCCGGGGCACCACGGCGCCGACCGAATTTTGCACCACGGCCCGTTCGCAGATCGCGAAGATCGAGTCGATCATCGCGACGTCCACCATCTGGCCCTGGCCGGTGCGCCGCGCATGGTGCACCGCCGCCAGCAGGCCGCAGGCGAGGAACAGGCCCGGTACGATATCCCCGATGCCCGGGCCGATCTTGGTGGGACTGTCCCCGTCGGGCCCGGTGATGGCCATGATCCCGCCCATGGCCTGCGCGACGACATCATAGGTCGGCCAGCTGCCATAGGGCGAGGCACCCGTGCGCGGATCACCGAAGCCCCGGAGCGAGCCATAGACGAGCCGCGGATTGATCGCCTTCAGCGTCTCGTAGGAAAGGCCGAGGCGATCCATGACACCGGCGCGAAAGCTCTCCACGACGATGTCGGCATCGCGGACCATGCGCAGCATCGCAGCCTTGCCTTCGCTTGTCTTGAGATCGAGGACGACGCTGTCCTTGTTGCGGTTGATGCTCTGAAAATAGCCTCCCAGGGACCGCTCCGTATCGTCGTCACGATACAGCCCGGTCCCCCGGCTCATATCCCCTTCGGGCGGCTCGATCTTGATGACCGTCGCCCCATGGTCGGCGAGGATCATTGTCGCGAAGGGGCCGGCCAGCATCTGCGTCAGATCGAGGATGCGCAGATCCGAGAGGCTGCCGAACGAGTTGTCGGACTTCAAATCGGCGGCTGTCGTTGAGCCCTGGTTCATGAGAATCCTCGAATCACGATCATCCATCCCAATTTGGCGCCTCACGTTACCTTACCTTACGGTCGCAATTTCCCCCCTTATTTGGATAGGCTCTCGGAAGAGAGAGGGTGACGATTCGAATTTCGCGCCGCCCCTCGCACGGTCGCTCTGAAAGCAATCCGGTTGTGCTGCGAAACCTGCGGTGCCAATCTCAGATTTCGGGCATAGTCCGACTATGCGATTGAAAGCCCGAGAAGGCGATGAGTGGATGCGTACATTGAACATGGCGCTGCTGAGCCGCGCACCTTCGGCGTGCGCACAACCTTTCGACGTCGAGAAGGATGATCTGCGAGAAGCCCTGGGCGACATCGGGCGCCGGCTCTATCGCAGCCGCACGCTGAGCGAGGCCGAGGCGGCCCTCGACGAGGTCAAGCTTCTGCTCGGCGTGCCTTGGGCGGTCTGGAACGCGGACACCGCCCCTCCATCGAGTTGCCCGGAGGCGGTCGCCTATTGCGAGCGCAGCGGATGGCCGCCGGACATCATGGAGCTCTGGAAGGACCGCCATGTGCCTCTCAAGACGCAATTCTATATTCGTTGTCGCTTCGAGCATCTGCCATTCGTCACCGTCTTCGACCGGAAGCCCAAGCGGCGAATCTCGTCCAAATACTCCCAGATCGACGAACTCCTGCGCATCATGGGCATTTCGACGATGCTGACGGTGCCCATTCACCTGCCCAAGGGTCAGATTGCGATGCTGACCTGGGCCGGCGAACTGAAGAAGGAGGCGTTGGAAGCGCTGCTCCTCGAGATCAGCGGCGAGCTGCTCGCGATCGGTCATTATTTCATGCGCATCTACCGGGACCAGCTCGGCTACAGCGAAGCTGCCAGCGAAGAGCTGTCACGTCTTACTCCGCGCGAGTGGGATTGCCTGCGCACCCTGGCGCAGGGCTATCGCGAAGCGGAAGTCGCGAACGTTCTCGGGATCCTGAAGTCGACGGTGCGCTTCCATCTCCACAACGTCGTGCGGAAGTTCGGCTGCAAGAACCGCACCCAGGCTATCGCACTCGCCGCGCAGCTTGGTGTGTTGGGCCCCATCGGTCCCTGACCGCAAGCCTCGCCGGCGCGTCGGGCTTGGTTGCCGGCCTGCTCGCGAACCCCCGCACTAAAGCGGGGAGAATTAGGCGCTCGGGCGCCGCTAGGATCGATGGCTGAAGGACGTCCAGCGCGGACGCGTCCCGCAGGGTTGTCGTTCGACGTCCGCTGCGCTTCTGATTGGGCAAGATCGATAGGGAGAGCCGAATGACACGCCTCACGGGAAAAGTTGCCATCATCACCGGTGCCGCCAGCGGCATAGGGAAAGCGGGAGCGCGCCTTTTCGTCGCCGAAGGCGCCAAAGTGGTGATGACTGATCTGCAGGATGGGGCATCCATTGCCGCCGAACTCGGGGACTCTGCTATTTTCCGCAAGCACGACGTCACCGATGAAGCCGGTTGGGCAGCCGTTGTGAAGGCGGCAGTGTCGCATTTCGGGCGCCTCGATGTGCTGATCAACTGTGCGGCGATTCGTGACGTCGCCAAGCCCCTGATGGAAACGACCGTCGCGGAGGTGGAGCGGAGCTTTCGCATCAACACGTTGGGCCCGATGCTCGGCATGAAAGCTGCCTTCGAGGCCTTGAAGGCCTCCGGCAAGGGCTCGATCATCAATGTCAGCTCAGGCAATGGCGTCCGAATTCAGTCGGGTGCCGTTGCGTATTCGACGAGCAAATGGGCGCTTCGCGGTCTCAGCGGATGTGCCGCTTCGGAATGGGGGCGCGCTGGGATCCGGGTCAATACCGTGATCCCGGGCATGTGCCGGACGCCGATGCACGCTTCGACCAATACACCGGAAATCATAGCGCAGTACGAGCCGATGATTCCTCTCGGCCGCCTGAGCGAGCCCGAGGAAGTCGCTCGGGCATTTGTGTTTTTGGCGTCAGATGACGCCAGTTACTTCGCTGGTTCCGAGGTGGTCGTCGACGGCGGTGTGCTCCTTTGAGGGGACCATCACCGTGATCCACCTTACATCGCCAGGGGTTGGCTGACCAACCCCGTTCGTCCGGGGCACCCTGCCCCAAAATCCAGAAGACGGGCTGCGCGCGAATGCCGCAGCCAACTGCAACGCGGGAGCGCTTCCGTCCGCTTGCCCAACACTATTGGGAGGAGGACGCACCGAGCGGGAGCGATTCAATAGAGCTTGAGAGCAATACAGGTTTTCAGTGGGAGAAGCGGAATGGTCGTGGACAGCAGAAACAAACCGGCTCCGGAAGGAGCACCCCGGACGTCAAGCCCCCTCTACGGCGATCGCAAGCTCAAACTTGCGACGTTCGGCAGCAATATCAAATCCGGTTGCGCGATCACCTCGGGCGAGGGGGCGCTTCCCGGCGATTGGCCGACGTCCCTCAGAATCGCAAGGCTCGCTGACGCGATGGAATTCGAAGCCATCGTCCCCGTTGGCCGCTTTCGGGGCGTCGGCGGTGAGACTGACTATGGGGGGACAAGCTTCGAGCCCTACACCTTCGCCGCCGCGCTCGCGTCGCAGACCGAGCACCCGATGCTCTTCTCGACGTCGCACGTGCCGACGATCCACCCGATCCTCGCCGCCAAGCAGGGCGCGACAATCGACCATGTCTCCGGCGGCCGGTTCGCCCTCAATATCGTGACGGGCTGGAACAAGATCGAGATCGACATGTTCGGCGTGCCGATGCTCGAGCATGATACGCGCTATGATTGCGCGGCCGAGTGGCTCGAGATCGTCAAGCGCCTTTGGACGGAAGACGAGCCGTTCGACTATGAAGGGCGCTTCTACAAGGTCGCCAAGGCTTTGCTGAAGCCGCAACCGCTCCAGTCGCCTCATCCGCCGGTCATGTGCGCCGGCGGCTCGCCCAAGGGTCGGCATTTCGCGGCCAAATATTGCGATATCGCCTTCACCGGCTTTGAACGGCGGGCCACCAAGGACGACATGGCCAAGAACGTGGAGAGCTTCCGAGAGATCGCGCGGACCGAGTATGGTCGCGAGATCAAGGTCTGGTCCTCGGCCTATATCGTCCAGGGTGAGACCGAGGCGGAGGCGAGAAGGCTCTTCGACTATTTCGTCCGCGAGAAAGCAGATACCACCGGCGCGGACAATCTGGTCGAGATGCTCGGCCTGCACAGCCAGAGCTGGAGCAAGGAGGGTTTCGAGAACCTCAAGCAGGATCTCATCGCCGGTTGGGGTGCCTATCCCCTGGTCGGCACCGCCGAGCAGATCCGCGACGGCTTGCAGCTGCTGACGGATGCCGGCGTGGACGGCCTGGTCCTATCGTGGCCAGGCTATGAGAGCGGCATTGAGCAATTCGCACAGAAGGTCTTGCCGCTCTTGAAGCAGAGCGGCCTGAGATAACCGAGCCGAGCGGGTCACAGGCCGCGGCTGGCGCCGCCGATGTGCGGTCGGCCAACCGCGTCCCTCCAGCCGGCATGACGGGAATGGGGCGCGCTCAGGCGAGGATTCCGCCGTCCACGACGAACTCCGAACCTGTCGAATAGCTCGAATCGTCGGATGCGAGATAGACGATCAGGTTCGACACCTCCGCGGGTGAGCCGAGGCGCTTGACCGGAATGCCCTCGATCATCGCGGCGACCCTGTCCGCATCCGGCTCATCCACCATCGGGGTGCGGATGATGCCGGGCAGCACCGTGTTGACGCGGATATTGTCCGCCGTGAGTTCGAGCGCCACGACTCGTCCCATGCCGCCGATCGCGGCCTTGGCCGCGGTATAGGCGAGATTGCCGCGTATGCCCTTGTGGGCGGCAGCCGACGAGATGTTGATGATTGACCCGCCCGCCGCGCGGCGCATCGATGCCAGCACCGCTTTCATGCCCAGAAACACGCTTGTCTGGTTGACCGCGATCACCCGTTCATACTCCTCGAACGTCATCTCCTGGAGTTCCTTCAGGAAGACGATCCCCGCATTGTTCACCAGGATGTTGATCGGTCCGAACGCGGCCTCGGTGGCAGCGACCACCCGATCCCAGTCCTCAGGCTTGGAAACATCGTGCTGAATGAACATCGCTGCATCGCCGAGTTCCGCCGCCAGCGCCTTGCCAAGCTCCACGCGCACATCCGTGAAGGCGACCCTGGCACCCTCGCGCACCATGGCGCGGACATGCGATGCGCCTTGTCCGCGCGAGCCGCCCGTTACGATTGCGATTTTGCCTGACAATTTACCGGACACGGCGCATGTCTCCGAGGGGCGGGATCGTTAAGCCGAAAAGAATTCGGCGGTATATTTTGTGTCGAAATATTCGTGTGCCTTGCTGATCAGCCCGTCGCGCACCCAAAACAGCATGTGATAGATGTTGCGATAGCTTCGTCCGTTGGCGAACTCGCCTTCAGAGTTCATCTCGATGGCCACTCGGTCCTCTTCCGCAGTGATCGCAGTGAAGTGAATCTTGAGGCCGTCGGGCACATTGTCCCTGAGCAGGCCGAACAAGCCGGTGACGGCGTCGCGGCCATGATAGGTGCCGGAGGTCGGAAGGTCGCCATTGACCCACCATTCGACATCCTCCTGCAGCATTTGCATCGCCCGGTCATATTCGCGCGCGCATACGAGATTGAAGAATTGCATGCACACACGCTTGTTGGCCTGGATGTCGTTCATGCATTCCCTCCGCCTCGTGCGCTGGGGGCAGAACGAGGAACGTCCCGTTCCCCCAACGGTCCTGGTCGAGCCAGTTCATTTATAGGCCGGCCGGGAAGGAGTTGTACTATCAGTACTGGGGGGATTTTTGCGCTGGCCCAACGACCCATGGGCGCTAGAATGACCGGCAGAACATCGCGAAGAACGCCCCGGACTTAGGGGAGCTTCATGTGTCCGCGCAGGAGGCCCGCAGAGATGCAGAAATGGCGCTGACCCATGTCCTGACGCCGATCACCATCGGAAACCTCAGCATCAAGAACCGGGTTTTTCAATCCGCACATGGGCTCGGCTACGGATTCGATATCAATGAGCGCCGGATCGACTATTGCGCCGCCCGTGCCCGAGGCGGCGTGGGCCTGATGGTGATCGAAGGCTCGTCCGTCCATCCGAGCAGTCCGCTCATGCCGAACTGCCTGCATCTGTGGTCCGGCCACGAGACGGGCGCCGGTTATCGGCGGCTGGTCGATACCTGTCGGCCGCTCGGCATGGCGATCGTTCAGCAGCTTCACCATGCCGGGTCCAATCTGGCGCCGCTGGACGGCTCGCCTCCCTGGTCCGCGTCCGACATCGCGGGCCCGCTCACCGGCGTAGTCCCTTTGCCGATGACCAAGGCCATGATCGACGCCGTCGTGGCGGCTTATGGCGATGCCGCGGCCCAGTGCCAGCGCTTCGGCATCGACGGGGTCGAGATCCATATCGGCCATGGCTATCTGATCGGCCAGTTTCTCTCGCCCGCGCTGAACAACCGCCAGGATGATTATGGCGGGCCGTTCGAAAATCGCGCGCGGTTCGCGTTCGAGGTGGCCGCGGCGGTGCGGGCGGCCACGTCACGGAATTTCGTCGTGGGGTTGCGCATCGGCACCGACTTGAACGTCAACGGTCTCGGATCGGACGAAAGCCTGCGCGTCGCCCAGGAGTTCGAGCAGCGTGGATGGATCGACTATGTCAGCCTGACACTCGGGAGCTATCAGACGATCGATAAGATCGTGTCCGGTATGCACGAGCCCGCGGGTTATGAGTTGCCCTACAGCGAGCCGATTGCGCGGCAGATTGGCCTGCCGACCATGGTGATCGGCCGTTTCCGCACGCTGGAGGAGGCGGATCAGGTCATTCGTAACGGTGCGGCCGACATGGTCGGCATGACCCGGGCGCATATCGCTGATCCGCAGATCATCCGTAAGACAGTCGAGGGACGTGCGCTCGAGGTGCGTCCCTGCATCGGTTGCAACCAGGGCTGCATCGGGCAGGTTATGATCGGCGCGCCGATGGGCTGCGCGGTCAATCCGGGCGTCGGCTTCGAGGAGACGCTCGGCGACGACAGGATCGAGCCGGCCGCCGTTGCACGGACGGTGGTGGTCGTCGGAGGCGGGCCTGCGGGCCTGGAGGCGGCGCGCGTCGCGGCCCTGCGCGGCCACAAGGTCATCCTGTTCGAGGCACGCGCGCACTTTGGCGGGAGCCTGCGCCTCGCCGGCATGGCGCCGACGCGACAGACCATGACCGATCTCCTCGTCTGGCTGGAGCAGGAGGTCTACCGGCTGGGCGTCGACGTGCGCCTCAGCAGCTATGTCGATGCGCCAGACGTGACGCGTGAGGCGCCGGACCTGGTTATCGTCGCGACCGGCTCGACGCCGCGGATGGACGGAATCCAGCTCGCGGCACCCGGTGAGCCGATCACCGGTTTCGACCAGCCCCACGTCCTCTCCTCCCTCGACCTCTTCGAGAACCCGCAGCGCTCGCTCGGCAGGAGCGCTGTCGTGATCGATGATGTGGGGCACTATGAGGCGGTCGCCGTGGCCGAGTATCTGCTGAGCAAGGGACTCCGCGTCACCTTCGTCACCACGCAGATGTCCTTCGCGCCCCGATCGCAGCCGGCGTTCATGGCGGTGCCGGCGCTCCGGCGCATGCTGCCCAAGGGACTCAAGTTGATGGTGCGGACCCGCGCGCTCGAGATCACCAGGGATCGTGTGATCGTCACGCCGGCCGACATTGAGACGAGCTCCAATCTCCGTGAGGAGGTGGTGGCCGACTGCGTGGTTTTTGTGTCGCTCAATCGCCCCGAGACCGGCCTCGTTCCCGATCTCGATGTGGCGGGAGTAGCGGTCACGCTGATCGGTGATGCGCTGTCGCCCCGCTTTTTGCCAACGGCGATGCGGGAAGGTCGCTTGGCAGGCTTGGCCGCCTGATCGACGAGCAAACCTGATGGGCATACGGCGCGTTGTAACTGGACACGACAAGGATGGTCGTTCAATTATCGTCAGCGATGAGTTGGCGGAGCCGATCACAGCGGGCGATCTCGGCGAAACCTATGTGTTCTGGAGCGCCGACGAGTTACCGACCTTTCCTAACAGTGGTCAGAATCCGCAGGCACGAACGCCATTTCCGCCGGTCGGGGGTTTCCGGTTCTTCATCTTCACCATCGATCCATGCACACCCGCGCCGCCTCTCGTCGAGGCCTGCGACTTGGGCGAGACCGGGCAACCGGCGATGCGGGGCCAGATCACCGGCTTTCATGAGACCGACACCATCGACTTCGAGGTCGTGCTCCAAGGCGAGGCGACCTTGACCGTGTCGGGCGGACAGAAGGTCACGCTGAAGGCTGGCGAGGTCGTCGTGCATAACGGCGAATGCCACGCGTGGAGCAACGAGGGGGGCGTTCCAGCAGTGCTCGCCGGATGTATTATCGGTGGACGTCGCCTGCGCTAAACGTTCTCCACCCGCAAGGCTCGGTCGAGCGGCGGCCCATTCTCTCCCCCGAATCAGCGGTCGACCAGCGCCATATAGGATTCATTGTATCTCTCGCCGAGAATGCGGGAGGGGTCAAGTGCTGCGGCTAGCCGGCCTAGGTCCGCAGCACTCAGACTGACCGACGCGGCTGCCACGTTCTCGAGGAGATGAGACCTCGTTTTGGTGCCCGGAATGGGAACAATGTCCGTGCCTTGGTGCAGCAACCAGGCGATGGCAATCTGGCCCGGTGTCGCCGCATAGGCCGAAGCGATTTCCCGCACGGCATCAGCAGCCGCGACATTGCTGTCGAAGTTGGCACCCTGAAAGCGCGGGTCGTGCCGACGATAGTCCTCCTCCGGATATTCTTCCGCGCGTTTGACGCCGCCCGCAAGAAAGCCGCGCCCAAGCGGAGCGAACGGCACGATTCCGATGGCCAACTCCCGGAGTACCGGGATGATGTCCGTCTCCAGATGGCGCTCCCAAAGGGAGTATTCACTCTGCAGCACCGAAACGGGAAAGATGTCATGCGCCCGGCGGATCGTGGAGGCCGATGCCTCCGACAGACCGAAGTATCGAACCTTGCCGGCACGGACCAGATCCGCAACTGTCCCGGCGACATCTTCGATCGGGACGGCCGGATCGACACGATGTTGATAGAGAAGATCGATCCAGTCAGTCCTCAGCCGCCGTAGCATTGCGTCGACCGCCTCTAGTATATGTTCCGGCCGGCTGTTCAAGCCGACGACCTTCCCATCCCGGATGTCGAAGCCGAACTTGCTGGCGATGACGACACGGTCACGCCGTTCGCTCAGCGCCCGACCCAATAGCTCCTCATTGACGTAAGGACCGTATGTCTCAGCGGTGTCGAAAAGGGTCACGCCTGCGTCGATAGCCTGATGGAGGGTAGCGACAGACTCGGCCTCGTCGGCCGGGCCATAGGCGCGGCTCATTCCCATGCACCCAAGACCGACCGTTGACACGGTCAATCCCTGTCGTCCCAGTTTCCGATGAGTCAGCATAGATCAGCTCCCCGCGATTGTTTCATGATGGCAGCCGGCACCTCGCGGACTGCCCGAGCATCCCGCGCTCTGATCTGCGGCCATCCGCCTCTGGAGAAGACGCGCTCGATCCAGCCGTAACCAACTTGACCGTCCCAGACCCATCGGGCAGGCCCCTCGCAAGCCAAGCCGATCTCGCGGTCGAGGGTGCCGGGGTACATGCCTTGGGGCATGAGCGTGATCGGAAGCGCTCCCAGCAGCTCGCCGACGATCTGCTCACGCCGCCCTTCGCAGTTGAAGCTGATGGTGAAGTCACGGGGTTCGCCCAAGGTTCCGGTCAACAATGGCCCGGAGTAGTCCGTGACCGGCAGGAACTCGGTGCCGCGCCACACATACCCCATGAAGTAGACCGGCCGTCCGGTCACGAAGACCTGGACGCAGTGGAAGATGCGGCCGTCGGGGAAGGTTCCGTTGACCCACGATTCGCGCCACATATGGCTGTTGTGGCGTGGACCGCATGAGTGGTCGCGATGGCCGACGGCATCGAAACGGATCACTTCCCCGTGAATCTCGACATTACCGGTGACATGTGTGCTCTGCTCGATGTGGATGCCGGACCCGCTGACCGCGAGGTTGTGGTCATGCACCTCCATCCTTTGCCGCACCCCCTTGCCGAACGCCGGAGTCGTCGCCGTGCCAATCAAGTCCACTTTCACCCTCTCGGTCGGTCCATCCGTCAGCGGACCCGCGGCGAGATCAGCCATGAGCACCCGCCTGGCGACCCCGTCGTAGCGCATCCGCCAGGACTCCAGCGGCACGATCGGATAGATCTCCGCCTCACCGGTCCGCATCGACTCACCTTCCAACCGGGGCGCGAAGGTACGACTCACCATGATCTCGCCGTTCGGCAAGTAAAGGGCAGATAGCGCCTCCCAGATTTCTCGTCCCAGCAGGCCCCAGTGCACGTAGGCCGCCACTCCGGAGGCCTCGTCATAGCAGGTGAACTGGGCGCTCTCGCTCCAGAATGGGGAATTTTCCGGCATGCTGTGGAACTGGTCGTCGACCGCGGACACCTGGTGAGCAAATGGTGGCACGAGTTACCTCCCTTTAGAGTTTCGATTGGTGATGGATTGGTCGAGCCTCGTCGCCAAATGCTGAATCAGCGCTTGCCGGTAAGGATGTTGAGCCCACCCTCGGCGGGCATCTCGACGCCGATGAGCCTGGCCAGACCGCGCGTGAACGGATTGTTCACGATCGCCGCATCGTTGCGCCCCTGGCTGGTCGCCTTACCCATCAACGTGAGGGCACGCATCGCTTGGATGGAGCTGTGGATACCCGACATCACCTCGTAGAAGCGGACATCGCCGAGCTGCTGGTCACTCAACTCCTCATAGCGCCGCAACAACGTGGCCCGGTCCGGGAAACCCTCGGGCAGGTCGAAGCCGAACTGTTCGGTGTAGACATGCGTCAGCTGGAGCCAGTGACCGAGATCCTTCTCCCGGGTGGCTAAGCTCGCCCCCTCCCAGTCGATCACCGCCAGCACACGAAGATCGTCACCGAAGATCATGTTGCCGATGCGGCTGTCGCCCCAACTCAACACCAAGTCGTCGTCAGCCGGAATTCGCTCCCGAGCCCAGGCCAGACCCGCTTCGATCACCGGCACGGTCAAGCCTTCCGCAGCCCAGCGGTAGAAGTACTCGTAGTAGGCGAGCTCGCGTTCAGCGCTCGTGCCCTCGCCTCGACGGCGCAACCAGTCCAACCCGCCACCGCGCCAGTCCACCTGATGTACCCGAATGAGAGCGGCAATCGCGTTGTCGCATAGATCGCGGCGCTGCTGCGGGGTGAGGCCCAATATCCATCCGCTCGCGGCGAAGCTCGGGTCGTCCGAGGGGACGTGCCCCTCGATGTGCTCCATTACAAAGAAAGGCGACCCGAGAATCGTGGCGTCGCGCTCCATCCACAGTACCTTCGGCGCCGGTACGGCAGAGGACTCAAGCGCTCTCATGATGTCGAACTGGCGGCCCACGTCATAAGTCGGAAAGAGGCCCTCACCTGTGGGCTCAATGCGCGCCACGAATCTACGGCGCTTCTCGGCGCCCTGGCTTCGCCAAGCCGCCTCGAATAACGCAGTGATATTCGAGAAGCCATTCGCACTCGGCGTGCGCAGCTCGTCGATCCTGACCTCTGAGGCCCCCTCGATGCGCTCGGCCAGCCAGTCGGCAAGCACGCTCTTGATATCCGCAACCGGTCCGCGCATCCTACGATGATTGCCAAAGCTGAATCATGTTTCCGTCATAATCATAGAATATGAACGATCTGCTGTTCGGGGGAGCCGGCCATACATAGTCCGTTTGCGTCACGAGACCCTCCGCTCTTACCTTTTCAAACATCTCGTCTATATTTGTAACTAACAGTCCGAGCTCGCGTATTCCGGTGTCTCTGTATTTGAGCTTGTCGCGAGGAGTGGCCTTCGCTCGCGGGTTTATGGGTTCCTGGATTTCGATGAACGTGCCATCGTCCTCAGAAGTTAAAACGGCCATTCTCGAGCGGGCATTCTTGCAGCCAAAAGCGTCGTTGAGCAGCGTAGGTGTGCAGAGCGCATTTGGCCGGGAGTCGGACCCATCAGGTAACTCGGCTTTTACCTGGAGTCTGAATCCCAATATCGTCGTCCAGAATTTTATGGACTGCTCGAGGTCTGTGGTCACCAGGCACATGTGATGCAGCTTCATACAATCGCGCTCCCCATGCTTTCGCACGCCGACGAATCCGATCAGGGGCGGCTGCTGTCCGGACCGCAGCCGTCTATCACCACAGATTCTCCGTCTCGATGACGATCAGCGCCACATGCGTGGCGCCGCGCGTGCGATCGATATGACCCTCTCCGGTCCGGTCACTGGCCAGACAGACATCGCCTGCATGGAAAACCTCGATGGCGCCGCCACCGCCGCCGCTTTCGAGTTCCAGCTCGCCTGACAGGAAGATCGCCAGGTTGTTGATGACCTCCGGATGCCAGTCGATGAATCCATCCTCCCAGCACATGAAGCGGAAACCGGTCGTGACGCGGGGCGCGCTCCACTCATTCGGCGCAGCCGGGAACAGCTGCGGATACTCGGAAAAATACGTGCGGTCATCCTTGCCCTGATACAGGTGCTTGACGTTGGGCTCGTTTCCGCGCCGCGGTTTCAGGGTGCCGGGAACCTGGGGTTTGGCATCGGCGCCGGGCCAATCCGGCGCAACACCCAGCTGGATGAGCCGGCAAGTGCCGCGTGCATTCGGCACGATGCGTGAAGAGCTGTCCGCATCCACCAGAAACACATCGCCGGATATCAGGTTCGTGGCCTGCCCCGCGCCGGTGGCCAGGGACAATTCGCCACTGACCACAAACGTCAGCAGCGCGCCAGGAGCACTCGCAAGCTTCGTGAATCTGCCATCCGGTACGATGATCGTGCTTAGATGAGCGGCCCGGCTGAGGTTTTGCTCCACCTTCGGCGTCTCGCCGGTTGCCTGCCGGCGATAGAATTCCGCAGGGACGTCCCCTTTACGGTACAGGGACGGCAAAGGTAGCGGAGCAACGTGTGTTCCGTCTGCGTGCGCAGTTATACGAAGGGCTTTCATTGCGCCGCCGAGGGTGCAAATTTCAGATCGAGAGAATCCTTGGATGCCGGCAATGCGCCCGGGAACGAGAAAAAACGCGAATCAGGTCGCACCCACTCCAGGTTTGCCGCCCGGTGAGCTATGAGCCACCGATCTGCCGACTTCACAAAATCGTCCACGTAAACACCGCTGTGATCGAAGCCGAGCTCTGTTACGACCATGATGTAGTGCACGGATCGCGCGGTTCTATCATCGACCACATTGATGATGGAGTTTCCCAACACGTGCCGCTGAAAGTTCTTGGGGTCGAGCGCGCCCCGCTTCTGGGCGCCGGCGCTGAGCGCAGCAATGATCTTGTCGCGCCCCTCGAAACGGGCCTGGCCACCAAAGGCCATGATGCCGTCGGGGCTGAACACCTCGGCGAGCTCCGGATAAGCGCTGCGATCGATCGCGGAGTTGTAACGGCCGATGGTGTAACGTATTGCCTCTCGTGCCAACATCTCCTCAAGCTTCATGTGCGCCTCCTATGTGATGATTGCGGCTAATCCGCGACGTGCAGCAGCATCTTGCCGAGGTTGTCTCCACGGAACAGCCCGGCCAAGGATCGTGGTGCATTCTCGAATCCGCTGATGACGGTTTCCAGCGCAATGACTTTGCCGCTTCGCAGCCAATATCCCAGCTGGGCCAGCGCAGCCGGAAAGAACTCCTGAAACTGCACGGGCGTGAAGCCCTCCCAGCTGAGCCCCTGCACGTGGATCGGACGGATGTCGAGGGTCCAACCGCCGCCGTCCTGGTCATATGTGGAGATCTGCCCGCATTCGATCACGCGGGCGGGCCGCTGCATCTGCCACATCACCTTTTGGGTCAGGGCGCCACCGACGTTATCGAAGTAAATGTCAGGCCCGGTGGGCATCAGTTCGCGCAGCTGCCGCTCGAGCGATGCGGATCGATAATTCAACGCGGTGTCGAAGCCCAATTGCTCCTTCAATACGGCGCACTTCTGGTCCGATCCGGCAAGTCCAATGATGCGCGCGCCGCGAATCTTGGCGATCTGGCCGACGATCGAGCCGATGCTGCCGGCAGCGCCGGAAATCAACATGGTCTCGCCTCGTCGCGGCCGCGCAACTTCGAGAGCGCCAAAGTAAGCGGTGAGCCCGGTGATTCCGAGAACGTCGAGGGCGCGGCGATGAGGCTTTATCTGGGGATCCAGAAGTTCGAGGCTTCCGAGGCTCGCCAGGTACGAATTCGTGCCCCAGTTGCTCATCTGTGCCCATTCGATGGAACCGTGCACGATCTGTCCGACCGGGTAGGCAGGATTCCGGCTCTCGAGGATGCGCGCCACGCCAAATCCCACGAGCGGCACTCGTAGCTCAAACTGCGGCAGGAAGAAGTTCTCCACCCCGGTCATCCGCCCGCGCATGTAGGGATCGGGAGACAGCGCCAAGGTCTGCAGCAGCACCTCTCCCTCGGCCAGCGGGGCCAAGCCCTTGCTCTCGATCGAGAAATGGGACTCGCTCAGCGCTGTGCCGTTGGCATAACTATTGAGAACAACAAAGCGTGTGGTGCGATTAGTCACGATGGCGCCAACATGGTTCGTGAGAAGGAGTTGAAGAGTCTCGTGCGCAACCGCAACCATACATACCCTCAAAAGGGGGAGGGTCAAGGGGCGCGGGCCTTCGATAGCGAGACCGATCGAGGTTGCCCCGGCGATTTGGAGGGGAGTGCTTTTCCGGGCTATGCGTACGATTCGGCGAAAGGCCGAACATATTTGTTGTCCAGAGAGCACCCCTACGATCATGACCACGGGACGCGGTAGCCTTGCACTTCCAAAGGTGCGGAGTCATTGGAACAAATGACATCATCCGGCTCGCTCAGCGACATCCGCATCATCGACCTGACGCAGATGCTGTCGGGTCCTTACGCGACCATGATGCTGGCCGATCATGGTGCCGATGTCGTCAAGATCGAGGCGCCGGAAGGCGATATGGTCCGACCGGTAGGTCCCTATCGGGCGGGCGACGAGAGGAAGATCCTGGGCGGCTACTTTCAAAGCATCAACCGCAACAAGCACAGCGTCTGCCTGGATCTCAAGAAGCCGGGAGGGCGCGCGGCGCTGCTGAAGATGGTGGCGAACGCCGATGCGGTCGTGGAGAACTATCGCGTCGGAGTCATGGAGCGTTTCGGCCTCGGCTACGAAGTTCTCCACGAGGCGAATCCGCGCCTCATCTATGCATGCCTGCGGGGTTTTGGCGACAAGCGTACCGGCGCCTCGCCGTACGGGACGTGGCCGGCCTACGACGTGGTGGCTCAGGCCATGGGCGGCATCATGGCCATCACGGGCCCGGATGGGGCAACCCCCATGAAGATCGGGCCGGGCGTCGGCGATATCGTGCCCGGAATGATGCTGGCCTTCGGCATCCTGGCCGCCGTGCATCACGCACGCCGGACTGGCGAGGGCCAGTTCGTGGATATCGCCATGGTGGATGCGGTGCTTGCGCTCTGCGAGCGCACGGTTTATCAGCACTCCGTCCAGGGCCTCACGCCGGGGCCCGAAGGCAATCATCACCCCTTCCTGGTGCCGTTCGGCATCTACCCGGCACGGGACGGCTATGTGGCGCTCGGCGCGCATCAGCAGAGTTTCTTCGAGATTCTGTGCAAAGCCTTGGGCGGCGAGGACATCCTGAGCGATCCACGGTATGCGAGTCCGGAGCGCCGCGTCGCGAACTGCGTGGCCTTGATCGAGGCGCTGAGCGCGTACACGGCGCGCTACACCAAGGCGGAGCTGACCAGCCGGCTGGGCGGGACCATCCCGTACGGACCTGTCATGAACATCGCCGACATTATTCGCGATCCACACTATGCCGTGCGCGAGATGATCGTATCGGTCGAGCAACCCGGCGATGAGCCGATACGGATCGCTGGCGTGCCGATCAAAATGACGGGCACTCCGGGTGGAGTACATCGCCGCGCACCCTTGTTGGGCGAGGACACGCGCACACGCCTCAGCGAGGCCGGGCTCAGTGAGATCGAAATCGATGAGCTTCTCGAGAAGCGCGCGGCATTCGCCGCCAAATGAGGAGGAAGATTCAACCGTGAGTCAGAAACCAAAACGCGCCCGCGCGAGGAGCAGCGATGGACTTTAATCTTTCTGCAGGGCAGATGGCGTTACAGACTCGCGCCCGCGAAGTCGGGATGCGGTGGCGGGGCCAATATGCGAAGTGGGATGCGGAGGACCAGGCGCCCTATCGTGAAGTAGTTGCATCACTGCGGGATGCCGGCCTCCTCGGCCTGACCATCCCCAACGAGTATGGCGGCAAGGGCGGAGATGCACTGGATTACGCCATAGTAGTCGAAGAGCTGATACGGACGTCACGCAGCTGGATACTTGGCGAGGGTCCGTTCGCAACGACAGGGCCCGGACCCTCCATGATTCTGTTGGCGCAGGAGGAGCGCACGCGCAGGAAATACCTGCCGCCCATCGTGAATGGCGAGATAGGTTGTGCGATCGCACTGACCGAGCCCAATCACGGCTCCGATCTCACCGAGCTGGAGACGACCGCCGTCCCGGATGGTAATGACTTCATCATCAACGGCCACAAGCGTTTCATCACGGGTTCGCCACATAACGAGCTTTACACGGTGTTCGCCCGATTCGACGGCATCAAAGGCGCCCGCGGCGTCGGCTGCGTCCTGGTCGAGAAGGGCACGCCCGGCTGCGAACTGCTGCGGGGTGCAGAGTGGTTCGGTGTTCGAGGCATGCCGCACGGTGAGGTCATTTTGACCGACTGCCGGGTACCGAAGGAAAACGTCGTCCGCGGCGCCGGACATTTCCGCGAGCTGATGACCGGATTCAATATGGAGAGATTGCACAACTCGATCTACAGCCTGGCGCTTGCCGGCATTGCGTACGATGAGGCGGTTGCCTACACCGAAAAACGCAAGTCGTTCGGCAAGGAAATCATTCAGTATCAGTCCGTCTACCACGATCTGGTGGACATGTATCTGGCGATTGACGTCCAGCGCCTCCTGACTTGGCGCGCCGCGGCGACTGCGGAGCAGGGCGTCTTCCCACGCGTCCTCGAATCCACTTTGTCGAAGTTGAACGGCTCGCAAATGGCACCGCAGGTTGCCTTGACGGCCGTGAAGCTTCATGGCGGCGACGGAGTCACGAAGGAGTTCCCGGTCCAAACCGCACTGCGTGACGCGGTCACGGCGCTGGTCGCCGGTGGTGCCCCGGCCGTCCTGAAGAACACGATCGCGGCACAGCTGTACCCACATCGGCGCTTCAGTCAGGCGTAGCGGCGGATCGACCGGACGCGCCTGTCGCAGCGGTGTTTCGAAGAGGAGAATTACTTGGTTATCAACGCGATTGGTCACGTCGGCATCTGCGTATCGGATATGGAACGCTCATTGCATTTCTGGCGGGATGGCCTGGGCTTTGAGGTTCTTCGGGAGTTTGAGTTTCGGGGTAGTTCGTGGCGGCGGATACTGGAGCTCGATGAGTTGGAATTGAACACCAAAATCATCCGCCGCGACCACATGACGCTCGAGCTGATGCACTTTCTCAAGCCGGGCCACGTGGGTCCTGCCGAGCGGCGCCCGATGAATCAACTCGGCTTCACCCATATTGCCGTCTGGGTCAGCGACCTTGATGCGGCAGCCGAACGTGTACGGGAGTATGGCGGCGCAATCGTGCAATCGACCTACACCACCTTCGATCATCCGAAACTTCAGGGGAAATGGGTGATCGGTACGGATCCGGATGGTATTCGGGTGGAGCTCCTGCAGTATCCCGCCGGCGAAGACGTCCTCGAGCGGTGATTCGAATGAGTATGTCCAACAGACCGCTCGATAATTTATCGGTGATGGATTTTGGCCTCGGTCTGCCCGGCGCGCTCGTGACACGAATGCTGGCCGACGCGGGCGCGCGGATCCGGCGGTTCGAGCCCTCGATAGGCGATCCCTTCTACGAGCTGCATCCCTGTTATGCGGTCTGGCGACGCGGCGCACAGATATCGAAGGCCGAAACCCTCGCCGCCGCGACCATACTGACTGCCGATATGTTGGCCACGGCCGACGTCTGCGTGATCGGTGGAGAGGATTTTCCCGGTGTTGATTGGAAGGTGGATGTCGACGAACTGGCGCGGTCGCATCCCCGGCTGGTGATACTTGAAATAGCCGGCTACTGTCATGAAACGCCCGAGGCCAAAGGGCCTGCGGTCGACTTGCTGGTACAGGCCTACTCCGGCTTGGTCCACGAGCAATATTCGGATCGTCCGATGCTCTACGCGATGCCCGCACCATCCTATGGTGCGGCCCTGCAAGGCCTCGTGGGGCTTCTGTCGGCCCTCGTCGATCGCGAACAGACGGGTAAAGGCCAGATCGTACGCGCCTCGCTGTTCGAGGGGGCGCTGAGCTGGCTCGGGCATTCCTGGTTCATCTCCGAGCGCAGCGACTGGTCAATGGATCTCGTCGTTCCCAGGGACGTAAGTCAACTGATGTTCCGGTGTGCGGATGACAAGTATCTTCACTTCGCGCTCGTGACGGCGAACGCGCGGGCGCACGTCTATGGCGTTCTCGGCATCGAGGATGCCACGGCCGGATCTCCGCACGGTGGCCTGCCCTCGCTCGCGAAAGGGGCGCGCAATTTCTACGGAGATGTCGACCTGCTGCAAAGCTACATCATCAAGTGGAAGCGGGCAGATCTGCTGGAGAAATTGTGGGCGCTGGGAGTCGCAGCGGAGCCCGTCAACAAACCTGGCGAAGTCTGGGATGACGAACAGGTCGTGCATAACGGAACGATTTGGCCGGAGGCGGATGGCGTGAGCCGGGTTGGCCTGCCGTTCAAGGTCGATTTCAATGATGCCGGTGAGGCCGTGCGCGCGCGCAAGTCATCGGAAAGTGCTCCGCCACTTCAAGGTCTTCGCATCGTCGATTTCGGTACCTACGCGGCGGGTCCTCATGCCTCGATGATTCTCGCCGACCTGGGCGCCGATGTGATCAAGGTCGAGTCGATTGCCGGCGATCCGATTCACAACTTCTACCGACCCTATTCGACCTCCAGCCGCGGCAAGCGGCATTTTGCGATCGACATGAAGAAGCCGCAGGGGCTGGAAATTGCCCTCCGGTTATGTCGCGGCGCCGATATCATCCACCATAATTTTCGGCCCGGTGTCGCCGAGCGGCTGGGTGTCGACGCACAAACACTGCACCGGCTGAAACCCTCACTGGTCATACTCGAGACGTCGGGTTATGGCACGTCCGGGCCGAAGTCTCAGCGCGCCGGAATAGACTACGCGTTGCAGGCGCTCACGGGTCACGAGGAGCACGCCGCCGGCGAGGGCACCGGGTTGACCTGCTACGGCTTGACCACTATCGACTTCGCGGCGGGCATGTTGGGGGCTATCTGCTCGCTCGCAGCCCAATGGCACAAGGAGCGAACCGGCAACGGTGCAACGGTTTCGACGAGTCTTCTCGAGACCGGGCTATTTCTTCTTTCTGAGCTAATTCGCACGCGCGACGGCGCGTTCGTGCCGCTGCCCAAGCTCAATTCCGCGCAGACAGGATTTCATCCCGCCGAACAGCTCTACAAGGCAAGGGACAGCTGGGTTGCGATTGCCGCCCGCAGCGAGGAGATGGCACAACGCCTGCTCGCCGCTCTTGGACTGGAGACAAGGATCAGCCGGCCGCGCCGCGACTGGGGAACAGAGGAGGCTGCGCTCATTGGCGACGTAATTGCGCAGCACGATGCCGCAGCGGTCCTTGCCGCATTGGGCACAGCAGGGGTCTGGTGTGCCCCGTGTCGCGCGGAAGCGAAGGAAGTTACGCTTCGCGATCCCACATTGCGCGACCGCGGCACCGTACTGTCGACCAAGCACGCGCGTTATGGGGAGATTCTGCAAATCGGCTCGCTGTTCAGCCTATCACGCGCGAGTACCCGCCCGAGCGGCGACACCGCCAGCATAGGCCAGCACAGCCGGGAAATTCTGGCGGAACTCGGCTATGGCGATGCGGAGATCGCCCAGCTGTGCGCGCAAGCCATTGTGGTTGGACAGAAGTGTGCCGATGTATGAGGTAGGTTCAAACGCCAGGCCCGATTGGTCAAGAGCCGGCTTCGCCCTTCCGCAAGGCCGGTGTGCACCCGGATTGCACCTTCGGCAGAATCCGATAGATCGTCGCGTAGCAGAACGTGCACAGTGGCAGCAGCGCCGTGGTGAATAGAAGGGCAGGCCGGATTGAGCCCGCTCCTCCGATGGCGTCGGAAATGGCGCCCGTCATCACTGGAATCAGGCCGGTGCCCAACAGGATCGAAACCAGCCTGTTGGTCGCCATCGTGATGCCGCGCTCGCTCGGTGCGGCGAGCGAAAGTACCAGCGAGGTGGCCGTGGAGATGAAGAAGCCGGCCATCAGCGCGAACACACTCAAACCTGCTATCGAGAGCACCCAGCCGTTGGCCAGCGACATCACGGTTCCGGAGGCGGCACCCAACACGGTAGTCACAGCCGGAATGATCGCCACTCTGCGCTGATCACCGTCGGAAAGACGATCCGCGAGCGGTCCTGCGAGCAGCGAGCCGACCGTCATGCACAGGCCGAATCCGACACCTGCCCATATCGCGCCCTGGCCCACGGTCATGCCGTGCACACGCACCAGGAATGAGGTGATCCACACAGTCACCGAATAGCCAACACCGGTCACCAGCGTGTAGCCGAGAATGGCAAGACACAGTGCTGTGTTGCCCAAAATATCGCGGATCACCTCCGTCACTTGGCGGGGTGGATCTTTTGGGGCTTTGGCGCTCACCGCGCCCAAGTCGGCATCGAGAGCACCGCGATTCGGCTCCCGCGTGGTCAAGTAGAACAATGCCGCAAGCAGCGCGGCCGGTGCGCCCGCCACCAGGAACACCCTTCGCCAGTCGAAATGCATCAGCAGCCAGCCACCGAGGATGAATATAAGAATCTGCCCGACCGCCGCGCCGGAGACGTAGATGCTGATGGCCGTGTTGCGCAGCCTTTTCGGAATAACATCCGCAATGAGCGAGAGGCTCGCCGGCATTACCGGCGCTTCGGCGGCACCGACACCCATCCGAGCAGCAACGAGCATGATGAAGCTCGATGATATTGCGCAAGCGGCCGTAAGCACGCTCCAGATCGCGACGGTAATGCTCAGCAGCGCGCGTCGGTCCATCCGGTCGATCAGCCAGCCCATCGGAAGCACCGCAAGCGCATAGGTCACCGAATAGGCCGTCCCGGTCAGCGCACCGATCTGCTTGTCGCTGAGCTGAAATTGTAACTTCAGCGGCTCTGCGATGACGGATAGCACAGCCCGATCGACTGTTCCCAGGATGTAGATCAAGACCAGCAGGCCCAGCACATACCACTGATAGGCACCGCCGGCCGTCTCGCGATCGACTGGGTCAACCATGGCGGGAGCCGCTGTGGATGGGGTAGAGCGTTCCACGATCACAATGTCATGTTCCGGATCAGGAGTGTTGCCAAATTCCGCTTCTCGTCGCTTGGTGAAGGATACGCATGGCCGAAATGAACCTCCCTCTCCATATCGAGGGGGTGATGCGAGGCGGCGATTGAGATGTATCCTCTGCCGCTATCCACTACTGACCAGCCGACGCATAATTCAACAGGGACGAGGACACTAAACACAGACGAGGACGCTCAACACAGACGGGGACCGGATGACTAAGATGACGGGCAGCGCCGGGGGACGGATTGCGGCGGTCTCACCGGAGAATACTACGGTGGGGATCGTGGGCTTGGGGGACATGGGCGCGGCAATAGCCAGCTCCATTGTGCGCACTTTTCCGTTGATTGCCTTCGACCTCCGGAAGGCAGCGGTCGACAAATTGGTCGCGTTGGGGGCGAAGCGTGCAGAGTCCGTGCAAGCTCTCGCAGACCAATGCGAGGTCATCATCCTGGTTGTCGTCGACGATAAGCAGGTCAACCAGGTCGTTTCCGAGTTGCTGTGCCACCGCGGGAAGCTTCACACAATCATCGTCAGCAGCACGGTTCTGCCCACTACGGTCGTCGCGCTCAGGGAACAGGCAAGCAAGGTTGGCCTGGAGTTGATCGATGCGCCGGTGTCCGGAGGGGCTGAAAAGGCCTCTGCCGGAACTATTACCGTGCTGATCGGCGGTGAGCAGGCCGCGGTGCAAAGGTGCTGGCGGATCTTGGAGTCATTCGGCAAGAGCCTGTTCCATGTCGGCCCTGTTGGGACGGGAAGTGCCGCCAAGCTCGTCAACAACCTGCTCAGCCTCGGCGGCAACATGCTGATACTCGAAGCGATGCAGCTTGCTGACGCCTACGGTATTTCCGAAGATGCCGTTACGGAATTTATTACGCAGGGTACCGGCGATTCGCGCAACATTCGCACGTGGGGACGGATTGACCGGGCCCGACGCGGTCACACGTTGGCAGGCACACCGGCCCTTTATGAAATCTTCTCGAAGGATGTGAAGTCCGCCGCCGTGGCGGCTGGACAGCGCGGCGTGGTGCTTCCGATCGCGGCCGCCATCGGTGCCATGATGGCGGAGAAGCTGAAGGCCCGCGATCAATACGTGGAAGCGCGCGGACTTACCGCCCCGCTGCCGCGATGCACGATATGCAATCATGAACTGGCTTTCCCTTACCGCAAGGCGGGAATGCACCCGGAATGCGCATTCGATCCACTGGGACAATCGGGCCGGTAAACGGCGATTCGTTCGAGGAGTATTTTCGTGACTACACTTGGCCACACTCGAAACCCTCTCTTCAACAAGAACAGATTGAAGCTTGGTACTTTCGCTACCAACACGGTCGGCTCCATACACACGGTCGCGCCGGATGCCTACCTTCCCACGTGGGAAAATTCCCTGCGCGCGGCGAAGCTCGCGGACGACGCGGGTTTCGAGGCGCTCCTCGCCCTGGCGCGCTGGAAGGGACTGGCCAAAGCGGGAATACAACATCGAGGCGGGGTGGTGCTGGATCCCTTTGTCTGGGCGGCGGGCATCGCGATGGCGACGACGTATTCCGCTGTGTTCGCCACCAGCCACGCGCCGACAGTCCACCCCCTCATTGTCGCCAAGCAATCTGCCACGATTGACCATATTTCGGGCGGGCGCTTCGGGCTCAATGTCGTTGGAGGCTGGAACAGACCCGAGTTCGAGATGTTTGGCCTGCCGCTTGCCGAGCATGATGCGCGCTACGACTATCTCGATGAATGGCTGAGCGTGCTGGAGAGACTCTGGTCGGCGAAGGAAGAGTTCGACTTCGAAGGCAAGTTCCTCAAGCTCAAGGGCGCGATGTCGATGCCGCAACCGATCCAACAGCCGCGCCCGGTTATCATGAACGCGGGGGCCTCGAGCCGCGGCCAACGCTTCGCGTGTCAGCACGCCGACTTCTGTTTTGTTGCCCCGGGCATTGGAAAGGAGGGCGTCCAAAGCTACAAGACGATGGCGCGGGAGCAATTCGGCCGCGAAGTCGGCGTGTGGATGCAGGTGCCCATCGTGCAGCGCGACACTCGTCAGGCGGCAGAAGAATTTCTGAACTACTTTGCGGTCGAGCACGAGGATCGCCAAAGTGTCGACGGCTGGTCGGCAGGAATCGCGGCGGAAGCACGCAGCTTGAGCAATGAGCAGATACGCTTCGCACGTCTCGTTGTCACCGTAGGTGGGAATCCCATCGTCGGCAGCGCTGTCGATGTCGCGGATCAACTCGAGGCGCTGAGCGAGGTCGGCATCGATGGTGTGCTGCTCTCCTGGTTCGATTTCGAGGACGGTTTGAAGCGGTTCAACGAAGGCGTCATGCCGCTACTCGAGCGGCGCGGGCTGCGCGAGCCGTATCGCAGAACAGCGGCTCGATGACCCGTTACAGGCCTCCAATCCCCGGCCGATGAGCTCCAGACGCGGCAGGGTCAACCCTAAGGGTCGAATACTCAGCCAAATGAGATCCCGTCTGTGACGCGCGAGATCAAGGGGAAAACCTTTGTTATTGCGAACTCATGCATGTCAGTCGCGAGACTCGTGGTTGCTTCCTTCGCGATGACAACCTCGTAATTGAGCTCCCAAGCCTGCCGAGCGGTCGATTCCACGCCCATATTGGTGGCGACTCCACCAAGCACAATCGTGCGGATGCCGCGCCGTCGCAGCTGAAGGTCCAGTTCTGTCCCCGTAAAGGCACCCCACTGCCGCTTGGTAATCAGAATGTCACCGTCCTTGGCAAGACCGGCCCCGAGATTGCTGAAACCCTTCGGGAAGCCCCCTTCAGGATGTGTCGGGTAGTCGACAGGGGCATGCAGTACGTCCTTCGAATCGGCCGACCAGGCGACATTGACCAGCACGACCGGGGCCTTAGCGGCACGAAACCGTTCCGCGAGTGCCTTGCCTTTACTGAGGAGCTCCGGTCCCGATAGCGGGGCGAGCGGATAGCCGAGGATGCCGTCCTGCAGGTCGATTAATACGAGCGCTGTGGTCTTGGGATCAACGTTGGTCATTGGCGGCTCCAAGCAAGAGATGAGAAGTGAAGTGGGCAACATCGTGCGCGCGCTACCCGTAGGGCGCCATATAACCTCTGCTCCCGGTCAATCACGTCCTCGCACTAATGAGGGGAGGCCGGCGGGGCGATGTTCCCAGCCCCCCGATTTGGCGGGGACGCGTATGCACGGGCCCTAGGTAGATTGCGGCCGTCAGCGACCGTTCAGTTCCAGCGGCGGCAGAAAACTCGTGCGGAGTTATTGAGATGACGGACTCGGAGTGGATTCGCATAGCGTCGGCCACCGAACTGAAAGAAGCAGGCGGAATTCTCGGTCGATCGATCCATGGCGTGCCCCTTGCGGTGTATGAGGTGGGCGGCGCTTATTTTGTGACATTGGATCGGTGCACCCATGCTCGTGCACGTCTGTCGGAGGGCTACCTGGAGGGATTTCTGATCGAATGCCCTCTTCACCAGGGTCTGTTCGATGTCCGCACAGGAGAGGTAAAAGGACCGCCCTGTACGAAGCCTTTGCGTACTTTTGCGGTTCGCCGCGAAGGCGAAGATCTACTGGTGAGCCTGAAGTCTCTTCAGGAGGCTCCGAAAAAAGATGAGATAGCACATGAATGACATCGCAAAGTGCTGGTCCGGGACGGGCGTGACGGAAATTCCCTATTGGGTGTACACCGACAAAGACGTTTATGAGTCCGAGCTCGATCGGATCTGGTACGGCGACCATTGGCTGTACGCGGGCTTGGAAGCGGAAGTTCCGCAAGTCGGCAGCTACCGCACCACCACCCTTGGAGAGCGGCAGGTCATCGTCGTTCGCAGCGCGCAGGATCAGATCTCTGTTCTCGAAAATCGCTGCCGCCACCGCGGAGTCCAGATCTGCCAGGCACGGTCCGGCCAGTTGGCAGGGATTACGTGCCCGTATCATCAGTGGTCCTACGCCTTGGACGGAGCCCTGCAGGGCGTTCCGTTTCGGCGTGGCATCAAAGGAAAGGGCGGAATGTCGCAAGACTTCTCCCCGGGTGACTATGGCCTCCTGCGGCTGAAAGTCGAGGTTGTCAACGGGGTGATCTGGGCAAGCTTCAGCGACCGGACGCCGCCGTTTCGGGAATACCTCGGAGACAGACTCTGGGGCTCTTATGAGCGCATAGTCAGCGGGCGTCGTCTGCGAGTGGTCGGATATAATCGTCAGTTCATTTCCGCGAACTGGAAGCTGGTGATCGAGAACATCAGAGATCCATATCACGGGGCTCTTCTGCATGTCTTCCTGCCCACATTCGGACTGTTTCGACCGGATCAGGCCAGTGAGATGCGGATGGATGAAACCGGTCGGCACGGCAGTCTCATGTCCCTGCCGGCTCAGGATCCCGGCGCCGCCGGCCACGGGGAAGACATCACGCGCGATATCGCCGTGGATGCATCGCTGCAACTCGCGGACAAGCGGCTCATCGAGGCGGTCAAGGAGCTGAAGGGTGACGAAACCCTTGGGTCATGCTGTGTATTTCCGAGCGTGATTCTTCTGCAGCAGATCAATGCGCTTCAGGTGCGCCACATCATTCCCAAGGGCCCGGACGGATGCGAGCTCATGTGGACGCACTTCGGTTTCGAGGAGGACGACGAAGATATGCGGCAAAGGCGTGTTCGCCACGGAAATCTGTTTGGCCCTGCAGGACTGGTATCGGTGGACGACAGCGAGGTCCTGGCGATGGCGCAGCTAGGGTTCAAGACGGCGGAAGAAAGCGGCGCGGCGAACGTAAAGATGGGGACGGGGGGACGAGAGACTGGAAACGAAGGTCACATGGCGACCGAAAGCGCCATCCGCGGGTTATATCAATACTATCGCGATGTAATGGAGCTATGACCGTGCTGCAAGAGAATCCGATCGCCGCGCTCGACCGGGAGGCCGTGCGCGCCTTTTACGATGCATATTTCGACGCCCTCGACGAGGGTCGCCTCGAGGAGTGGCCGGATTTTTTCGTGGCTGAGTGCCGTTACCGCATCATTTCACGGGAGAACTATGAGGCCGGGCAGGGGCTCTGCATCATGCAGGGCGACAGCAGGGGAATGCTCGCAGATCGGGTTCGGGCGATTCTCAAGACCCAGGTCTACGCGCCCCGCTATTGCCGGCGCTTTTATTCGGGCCTGAGGATCGTCAAAGCAGTTGGCGGGGAACTGGAGGTGAGGCAGAATCTCCTGATAGTTCAGACCTTGATCAACAAGCCATCGGAGATCCTGGGATGCGGAGTCGGGCACGACCGCCTGGTCTTGAACGAGTCGGGTGAGTTGAAGTTCGTTGATCGAACTCTGATTCTCGACACGGAAATGATCCGCAACAGTATTATCTATCCGGCTTGAGCGGGCAGATATGTGCAGTGATCGCCGCCATTGGACGCGGTGCGGCAGTTGCGGCGAACGGGAGAAGACAGATGGCGGGGCGATGGTTCGACGAATGGCGGGTGGGGGATGTCATCACCCATGAGATCCGGCGAACGGTGACTGAAACCGACAATCTCCTTTTTTCCACGATGACGCACAACCCTCAGCCGCTGCACATCGACCGCGAGGCCGCGAAGCTGAGCGAGTTCGGCCAAATTTTGGTGAACGGTACATTTACTTTCGCGCTGATGATCGGTCTTTCGGTAGGCGATACCACCCTGGGTACGCTGGTCGCCAATCTCGGCTACGACAAGCTGGTAATGCCAAAGCCGGTATTCATCGGCGACACGCTCCGAGCGGACACCGAGGTGATCGCGCTCAAGGAGAGCCGCTCTCGCCCCGACGCCGGCATCCTGACCTTTCAGCACCGAGCGATCAATCAGAGAGACGAGATCGTCTGCCAATGCTTGCGATCCGCTCTGGTCAAGCGGAAGCCCACGTGATGCGCCGATCGCCGCCAGTGGCGCTCGCTCAAATCCGCTAGAGGGAGTGTTATTTCGCCGAGACTCCCGTCAGCTTCTCGCTGAGGCTCCAAAGACGCTCTGGGAAACGCAAGTTCGCGGGACGGCGGTGTCAATCCCTCGATAGTGAGGGGTAGTGTGGCTCACCTTTGCTCGATCACTATTGTTGGACATGAAGTCACGCGCCGCGATCTGCCTCGGGCCGAACCGTCCCCTCGAGATAGACGAAATCGAGGTCGCCGGCCCGCGCCACGGCGAAGTGTTGATCGAGATCAAGGCGAGCGGCCTGTGTCATACGGACTACCATCTGATCGATGGATCGATGCCCTTGTTTTCCTATCCGCTCATACTGGGGCACGAGGGAGCGGGTGTTGTCGTCGAAATCGGGCCAGGCGTGACCAGCCTTGCCCCGGGCGATCATGTCCTGCCGGTTTCCATGCCGGAATGCGGGCAGTGCCGGAATTGCACCTCGGGCAAGACCAATCTCTGTCTGGAATTCTTCAAAATCTTCTCCAGTGACAGCCCGTTCTCCCGCCGGGGACAACCGTTATCGCAGTTTCTCGGATGCGGAACGTTCTCCAACTACACGACGGTCAAGGAGATAGCGGTCGCCAAAATTCGCGCGGATGCCCCCTTTCATACGAGTTGCTACATCTCATGCGGTGTGGCGACGGGTGTCGGTTCAGTCACCCATGGCGCCCATGTGCCGCCTGGCTCCACAATAGTTGTCTTCGGTCTCGGTGGCGTTGGCCTCAACGTGGTGCAAGGCGCCAGAATCTCGAGCGCACGCCGGATAATCGGCGTTGACATCAATCCAGACCGGGAACAGATCGCGCGGGATTTCGGCGCTACCGACTTTATCAACCCCAAGAACGTCTCTGGCGACATCGTTCCACTGCTCCACGAGCTTACCGGCGGCGGAGCTGACTATGCCTTCGAATGCGTCGGCAACCCGATCCTGATGCGCCAGGCCCTCGAGGCCACGCGGCCGGGCACGGGTATCGCGATCGTGATCGGAGGTGCGCCCACAGGACAGGAGCTGCATCTCTCGCCGATGTCCCTCCTGATGGGACGAACCTTGCAGGGTTCAATGCTCGGCGGCATGAAAAGCCGCACTGACGTCCCGAAGCTGGTCGATCTTTACATGCAAGGTCAGGTGAAGGTCGACGAACTGATCACGCACTACTTCCCGCTCGAGCGGATCAATGACGGTTTCGCCGCCATGCGGGATGGGAGGGCAATCAGAGCTGTAGTTCTATTTGACGACACTGTCAAAAAGTCAATCTGACCGGAGTCAATCTGACCGGGACGCGCACTCCGGATGCATTCCGGCTTCGCGGAACGGATAGGCGAGTTCCAGAGTACAGATACGGCACCGCGGAATCGGGTCGGTCGCTCCCTGAGCCTTGAGATATTCGTCCCGCGCCCGCGCTTTCTCGATGATCATTGCGCTGATGGCCGAAACGATGGGCAGCACTACGCCACGCTGCCCGGCCGCCTTGGCCGCGACCTTCATGTCCTTGGCGAAGATATCGTACATGGCCGGTGTGCCGGCGAGAGTATGCGTGCGCCGCATCCTGTCATAGCGCCCCCACGTCCTCATGCCTCGGGAATCCGCCGTGGTCAGCGGCAGAAAGGCGGTCACCGCGTCCTCCGTGATCCCATGGACTGCGGCAAATTGCATCGCCTCGAGCTGCAACATGTTCCCGCCGAGCGTCAGCAGGTTGGTGATCAACTTGCCGGCGCTACCGGCTCCGATCGGTCCAAGATGAAACAGGTGCTTTCCAAACGAGCTCAGAACAGGCCAGCATGTTTCGACCGCCGCGTCCTCACCACCAACCAACACCGTGATGATGCCCTGCAGCGCCTTTTCCGCTCCGCCGGAGACGGGAGCGTCGATAACGCTCAATCCGACGGCCTTGGCCTTCTCGCCAAGCGACACACATGTCGCCGGTAGAACCGTGCTGCTTATCACGACATGTTTTGTTCGTCCGGGGTTCCCGAGTATTTGTCCGACGACATCCGTGACCTGCCGATCGTCGATGACGACGATGATGACGATGTCACTGAGTTGGGCGACCTCGGTCACTGATCGTGCGCTCTGCGCCCCCGCCGCGACCAGCTTCTCAACCGCAGCCGGCCGGATGTCGAAGGCGACGAGCGGGAACTTTTGGAGAGCTGCTGCGGCGATCGCGGCGCCCATGTCTCCCAACCCGATGACCCCGACAACGGGGCGGCCGGCAGGATCCGGCTGACGCGCGCTGCGCGCGCTTGGGGATTTGGTAGTCATTGGCTCAGCAAGAGTCTACTCACGGTACCCGGATCCCAACCTCTCTCGAAATTGAGGGGAGTGGCTGGACACCCCCCCGAGGCACTATCCGTGCATGGATCCCTTCAGGCAGAAATTGTGCATCTGGGCCGGACCGCTATCGCTGGCCTGCTTTCTGATCGGCATGTCGTGCACCGGTTTTGCGCTGCCCATGTCCTCCGACCTCAGGCCCGAGGAGGTTGCCGCTTTCTACGAGCAGCATCGCGTCGGCATCAGAATCGCCGCGATATTCAGCCTCTTCTGCTCCGGGCTCATGATGATGTTTGCCGCCGGCATATCGGCCCAACTGCAGAGGATAGAAGGACGAACCACGCCCTGGGTTTTCGTGCAGCTCATGGGGGGCGTAATGGGCAACGTTCCGTTCGCGCTGACGGGAATAATCTGGACTGTCGCCGCCTTTCGGCCGGATCGTTCCCCCGAGATCACCCAGGCAATCAATGATCTTGCCTGGTTCGTACTCGAACTACCCGCTCCGACCGCCGTCATCCAGTTTCTCGCGATCATCTGCGTCGTTCTGGGTGACCGCAGCGCCGATCCGGTCTTTCCTAGATGGGTGGCCTATCTCAACGTTCTGGTCGCCATTGCCTTCCTGCCCGGCGTCGCGGGGGGCTTGCTGGTCGATTACAAGAGCATGGATTGGAATGGCGCGATTGCCTATTTGCTGCCTGGACTGGCATCAGCCAGCTGGGTCGTACTAATGTTCGTCGCTCTGCGCAGTGCGGCAAAGCGTTCTCAATTGATCCCGTCCTGACACGTCAACGTAATCCCTAGCGAAGGATATTTCACCATGGTGGTCAAAGGGGACAGCGCGCGTCCACAGCTTGCCGGTTTCAGCCTGTTCGATCCGGATTTCCTGGTTGATCCCTGTGCAATGGTCGCAAGGGCGCACCACGAAGCGCCGGTTTTTTGGGATCCCGCCATCAATGGCTGGGTGATCACCAAGTATCAGGACGTCGCGGGCATTCTGGGGGACTATCGGAGATTCTCCTCGCGCGCCGTGGGCCGCATCCCGGTCCCCCACGACATCGCACCCCGGGCTGCGGATTTCGCCAAGGACGAAATCATCTTCGCCATCGATCCGCCCGAGCACACGCTCGCGCGGCTCACGCTGCAACACGGATTTGCCAAGAAAATAATCGATGGGCTGGCCGACCATGCGAGCGCTGTGGCAGAGCAGGTGATAGACGGCATCGTCGAACGCGGCGAATGCAATCTCATCAACGATTTCTGCTACGCGTTCTCGCTGGGCGTCATCATGAAGATGCTCAACCTGCCCACCGAGCACGCGGCGCTATATCGCCGTTGGGCCGAGGCACTATTCGCGCTTTTAACGCCGAAGCCACTCGACGCCGATGATCAGGTCATCACCACGACTCTGTCCACGGAGGAAATCCGCGCCCGCTGGAATGATCTTGCCGAAGCCAACGCATTCCTGAGGGAAATTGCCAAGGAGCGGCAGAAGAATCCCACCCAAGACTTGATCAGTGCCATGCTGCAGGCGCGGGATGGCGATGGGCACCGGATCGACGCGGGCGCGGTCGTACGGCATTCGCTTTCTCTGATCGCGGCTGGCTTCGATACGACGGCGACGCTGATTGCGCATGTCGTGCTGTTGCTCAGCCAGGATGCCGATCAGTTGGCGGCGCTCAAGGCCGACTTCTCGCTGAGCGGAAACGCGATCGAGGAAGGCCTGCGCCGCAGAGGTTCGACCACCACCCTGTTTCGAATCACGACCGAGGATGTCGTCGTGAGGGATCAGCCGATCTCGCGCGGATCGATGATCTGCCTGTTGCTCCCGGGCGCCAATCTGGATGCCGAGGTTTTTCCCGACCCCGAGAAATTCGACATCAGGCGCGACAATGCCAACAAGCACCTGGGCCTGGGTCGTGGACGCCATGCGTGCGTGGGACAGCCGCTGGTGCGGATCGAGGCTCCGATCGGCCTGCGCAAGCTCTATGAGCGCATGCCCGACCTGCGCATCGACCTCAGTCAGCGTGTGGAATATTTGCCGGGCTTCGGCGTGTCCAACATCGCGCGGATCCCGGCGAAATGGACTCCTGCTGCGGCCTGAAAGCCGCGCTTCGACGCGCCGTGAGCGAATCGGGATGCCGCAGGACCCCTCGATAGTGCGGGGCAGGTTGGCCCGCGATTGCTGTTATCAAGGCACCGCAAGCTCGTGTCGAATCGGTTCGATTCGCACGCGATAGCACCGCGGCAGCCCTCCTGTCGCCCACCGAACTTTGGCGAGAACAGCTCCCACGCGATTGAGAATGGAAGATCCTCAAACATTGGTGGCAAACCTCGCGGCATCGCACGGGGATCAGCTCCGGGGGTTTCTCGTCGCCCGCGTCCGCAATGCGGCTGACCTGCCGGATATTGTGCAGGAAGTCTATTTGCGCATGCTCCGGATCCCATACATCGAGTCGATCCGCTCGCCCGAGGCCTACCTCTTCACCGTGGCGCAGCACGTCGTCCAGCAGCACGCCTTGCGCCAAACCGCGAAACCGCCGTCCGTTGAGTTCACACAAATGCTCGACATCCCATCCACCCTCCCCGATGTGGATCCCGTACTGGCCACCGACGCGGCCCAGTGCCTCGAGCAGCTACAGGACGCCATCGAAGAACTCTCACCCAAAGTTCGCGCCACCTTCTTGCTCCATCGACGCGACGGACTCTCGTTCGAGGACATCGCAACCCGGCTCGGAATCTCACGCCCGATGGCCAAGAAGAATCTCATGAAGGCGTTGATGCATTTCCGTCAACGCCTCGAGCGTGGGCAGTAGGCGCAGCGCCATGGAACGCCCGGTGCGATCGAAATTCAACGTCCAGATCTACGAAGAAGCCTGCGAATGGTTCATCGAATGCCGGGCGCGGGACCTGGACAACGCCGCCCGGGCGGAGTTTGATCGCTGGCTTCGAAAGTCCCCCGAGCATCAGAGCGCGTACCTGGAAATCGCAGCCATCTGGATCGAGGGCCCCATGCTGGATCCCTCGAACCGATGGGACCTCGACAATCTGGTCGCCCAAGCCGCGGAAGACCCTGCAAACATCATAGCGCTGGAACTGACTCGATCCGCGAGTCATACGCGCCAGCCCGTCCCCAGCGGGACCGAGACCAACGAATCGACCATGGCCGCCGTTCTTCCCTCTCTCCGTGAGGGGAGGGAGAGCGCCCCGTGTCGGGTGCCTCTGTCCGCGGCCCCTATTGGCCGCCGGCGCCTATTTGCCATCGCCGCCTCAATCCTGCTCGCCTCGGCTGCACTCGCCA